>FLOH01001206.1_pt1 | contig 41646 bp, 40 predicted proteins | sample 756751 | NCBI WGS metagenome assembly FLOH01 (sample SAMEA4026879, study PRJEB14308) | marine metagenome | biome: coastal water; material: water | depth 74 m
CGAACGCTACCCCATGGCCTTTTCCATGGTTGACCAGGGCTGGAAAACGTCGTTACCCCTGTGGGCCAAGCGTATTGCGGCCAAAGCCATAAACAAGGGAAGCGATTTGCGACTTGGTGTCAGGCCGGAATTCGCCAAACTGGTTAAGCATGACCAGCCTGCCAAAACCCTGCATCAAGCCCTGGACCGTGATGCCCGAGGTGGTTTTCTGACCACGCTGCTTCGCTATGGGGATCGCAATTCCATGGCCCATTCACGTGAGGTGCGGCTGCCGTTTTGCGATCATCGCATCGCCGAATTTGTGTTTTCCCTGCCCGAACGCATGATCATGGGCGAGGCGCAAACAAAATACCTTCTGCGCGAGGCCATGCGCGGCGTGCTGCCCGAACCGGTCCGCACCCGCAACAAACAAGGATTTCTGCCGCCGCACGCTCAGTGGTTCCGTGAAGGCTTGCAGGGTATGGCGAAAGACGTTTTCAACAGTCCTGATTTCGCGCAAAGCCCAATGTGGGACGCCGCCTGGTGGCAGCGGGTCGTCCACCGGCTGAACCGAGGCGAAGACGCCCTGGCCGCTCAGCTATGGAAACCTTTCATTTCCCAACTGTGGATGCAAAAATTTGTAGAACGGGCAAGGAAGCAGCCCCGGGTTGCTCCGTTGGCGGCGGACTAGGCCAGAAGTTTTTCATAGGCCGTTGTTGCGCGCGTCACGTAATCGTCCCAACCACATCCGATCATGACCCGTTCGCGGGCGGCGGCCCCCATATTTTGACGAAGCGTGGGGTCGGAAACGAGCTTCAAAAGGGCGTCGGCCAATGCCGTTTCGTCACCGTTGGCGACAATCATGCCGCTTTCGCCCGGCGTGATCATTTCAGACGCGCCAACCCGCTCGGTGACGATCGGGGGGAGCCCGCAAGCCATGGCTTCGGTGACGACCATGCCAAACCCTTCTTCGACGGACGGCAGGCAGAAAATGTCGGCTTCGGCGTACAAGTCTTGTAGGACTTCACTCGCAATCGGCCCCCGGACGACAACATTGTCGAGAGGAAGATCGGACAAAATGGAGCGGAAATTCTCTTCCACCGGGCCGACAAAATGCAGTTCAGCCTTATCTTTCAGGCGGGCGAAGGCCCGCAGCAACATGGGAACCCCCTTGCGCAGCCCCACCGCCCCGACGAAAAGGATGCGCGGCAGGCGATTGGAAGTGTTTTCCGGGGTTGGGCTGAAACGCTGCAAATCCACCCCCATCGGGGCAACGATTAATTTGCATTCGGGAATGCCGCGTTCGATGAAGGTGCGCGCGGCGAAGCGGGAGGGCACGGCAATGGCGTCGGCCAATTCATACTCACGCAGCTCTCTTTCTACCATACCCGGTGTCGTCGCCTGAAAAACCTGGCCATGGCGGCGGTATTCGCTCACCAATTCTTCGGTTTGATGGGTGATATGTGTGGAACCCCGCTCGATAACCACTTTCATGCCCTTGGCTTTGGCGACGGGTATCGCTTCAAGGGTGGCCGAACTCCAACCGACCAGAACGTCGGCCTGAATGTTTTTCAGTGCACCTGCGGCAAAGCGCCCGAAGGCTTCGGAAATTGCAAGATCCGGCTGTGGCCCGATCCGCAGCCGAGGATACAGGCGACGCCGGATTTCAAGCCACGGTGCCGTGCGCAAGGTCGCATCTGTCCCGACAATTCGCCTTGTTGCGAAGGCCGGGTAGGTTGTAAGCAGGCATTCCAGAAGGCCGCGCCGATGCAGCCCACGGGCCAGTTCAAAGGCGTGAAAGCGGCCATGAACGGAGATGCAGACTTTCATGTGCCGCCTCCGATCACTGTTTCAAAGAGTTGCTCCAGTTTCGTGGCCTGGGCCTGCCATGAATAGGCGTTAGTTTTGTCCGTATCCGTGGCTGGCGGTGTTTGCGTAGCGGTCTTTTGCAGAGCCTCAAATACCTGATCTTGCGTTTCGCATGACCATAGGTGCCCGCCAATCTCATCGGCAATCCGTTGGGCCTCACCGCTTTCCCCCGGAATGGAAATAACCGGCGATCCGGCGGCCAAAAGTTCAAGGGTCTTGTGTTGAAACAAGTTGCTGGGATTGCGAACGTAAACATTTAGCCTTGAGGTTTTTTGCAAGGCGATAAGGTCGCCATAGGGAAGGAAATCATTGATTTCGATTTTGCAAAGACCCTGAAGGGGTTCTGCGTGGCGTGAAACCCGCTCGCGGTCATTTCCCGCATACGAGAAAACGACATCGTTCGTGGATTGCGACAGCCACAGGCGCAAACCTCCGACAAAGCGAGCCAGACAGGCGTCGTCATAAATGCTGCCGGTCAAAAGGACACGAAAGCCCTCTGAGTAGCCCGGCGCGGCATTTTCATTGAAACCGCTGTAGATCACGGTTTTGTCTTGGTTGAACCAACGATCCGCTTCATCGCGATGAGCTTCGGAAAACACCGTCATGTGGGCAGCATTGCGATACCTTGCGGCGATCAGACGGGCAAACCCACGGGGCAGGAATGCGCCCCAGTTGTCTTTTAAATCGGCAACCCACGGGCAACCGGACACAGCAGCCACAGTGCGGGCGATGTTCCAGGCATCGGTATTGCCGAAAGTTCCCCAAGCGATCTGTGGGCGGAAGGTTTCGGCGAGAACCGGTAGAAAGGGACGTGCGCCCGCCTGCCAGTCGCTGAAAACGCCGCTCCTGAACAGATAGGACGCGCCTAGAACCCCTTGTCGCACACCGAACCCAAGCTTGCCCACACGCGCACGGGCCAGCAGTGAAGCTGGCATCGGTGGACAGGGAAGGACAAAGGGACGCTCCCAGTCGTGGCCGCCCAAATCGGTTTTGGTTTGCGCGACGGAAGGCGCCAGATCGCCGGGGTTCAGGGTTTCGGTGAGAAGAACAATCTTGTGGCCCATTGAGGCCAGGGCCTGTGCGAAGGACGTCATACGCAAGGCGGAAACGTGCCTCATGTCGGGATGGGAATGATTGACAAAGACCGCGCGAATCCCGTTTTTCATGAAAGCTGGTTTCCAAGCCGGTTTAGGTTGTCAGGTCACCCCGTCAAATACTAACATAGCCCCACCGTTGCTTTCGAGAAACGGGAAATATACACTGCGCTTAACTCCCCCGAACTTCGGGTGCCGAGAGTGCTACTGTGTTGGCAAGAAATGAAAAATTGGGTTTTAATGCTGTTGAGTTGCCCCCATTGCGTCGGCGATGGGTCGCTTGACATTTTGCCCACGGAGACTTCGGGAGACGATATTATTGAGGGCGCTTTGTCGTGCCCGTCATGCAATCGGAAATATCAAATCAGCAATGCCATTCCTCGCTTTGTCGAGACGGACGAAAATTACGCCGAAAATTTTGGCGACCAGTGGCAAGAATTCAGAACCACTCAAATTGACCGCCTTGGCGGTCATAATCTTTCGGGATCGAGGTTGTTGAAGGATACCCGCTGGTCCCCCGAATGGATGTCGGGAAAGCTCATATTGGATGCTGGATGCGGGGCTGGTCGATTTGCCGACGAATTGGCCCAACATGGTGCCCGCGTTGTCGCTTGCGACCTATCAAACGCGACTGACGCGTGCAAGCAGACGGTCGATGATCCGGCGGGCTTCAGCGCCAACCGGAGTGAGGTTGCGATCATTCAGGCGAATTTGCTGGCAATGCCGTTCAAACTAGGGGTTTTCGACGCAATTCATTGTGCCGGTGTCATTCAGCATACCCCGGATCCTGCTCGGGTCATGCGGACATTACCGATTTATTTGAAATCAAACGGGCGGCTGTTTTATAACTTCTACGAAATCGATCCAGCCTTGAAATACCAGGTCATCAAGTATCTGCTTCGCCGATGGACGCCAAGCTGGCGTACACGGAATTTACTGGCATTTAGCCGGTGGATGTGCCGCATTTTGTTCATTCCGTCGTGGATAATGAGCACCATTCCGGTGGTTCGGTTCTTTAACAGGTTCTTGCCGATCTGCTCTGTTCACCCGCCAGATTTACCGCTTCGCCAGCAATATGATTTGACCCTGTTGGATACAGTCGATTGGTACGGCCCTCGCTACGAAATTCGCCAGGATCACAAAAAAGTTGCGGCTCTGTTGAGCGAGGAAGGGTTAGACCAGATCGAATCCGCCGTCGGTCTCGCTTGGGCAGTAAAACGTTAGAGCGGGTCACTCGTTTTCAGACTTGGCTACACATTCAAAGCTATCACCTGCGGTCGTTCTAAAAAGAAAAAAGTCTTCGGGCCGGTTCTGACATTCAGCGTTGTTCAGCAGTGGGGATATTATTTTGCGAAGCCAGGTATTTGTTTGGATCGGCCAGATGATCTCGAATGATAATAATTCAACTTGAACCTCGTCCTCACTTGCAACACGAACCCCATAGCCAGGCGACTGCGGGTCAAATTTCCATTTTCCGGCCAACTTATAGCGGTAGACGGGACCTTTTCCAGAGACGTTTACGGATAACAACTTCGCCGCATCTGCATCAATCTCACCCTCACCTTGGTGAATCATTAACAAAGACGGGGTTTCTATTTTGCGAGCTCGAGATATTCGCATGATTGCTTCGGTTTCGGCATAATCCGCTTTATATCTTTCGCCGCGTTCAAGGGCATCGGGGCGCAAACGTTCGCCAACTTCAATAATATCAGACGCCATTACGCTGAACTGCCAAGCTCCAACAGAGACAACGAACAGAGCGGCGGCTATCGTGACTGATCGTGATATGGCCGGGGTTTTCAGCTTGCTCTCAAAATGAGCAACGGCCCAGCGCGTGGCAAATATGATTGCCAGCATGATACCCAGGCCGTGTATAGGCCGGAGCGTTACGCGAGAATATCTCTCTAACGGCAGAGTTTCCGAATCATAACCACAACCGATATAAAACATCCACAGCGTACCAAAATAAACGACAAACCACGCTAAAATTGCAAAAGAAATCCAACGAAATCGCTTAATAAACACAGACAACGCGATCAACGATACACCCAACAATGATACCGGAAATTTATAAACCGAGGCGTAACTCCAAATCCTCAGAACGAACAATTTCGAAGCAGCAGCCGATTTTTCATCTAAAACATCGCCGTCAATAATGCGTTGAAAATACCATGTCACTGAATCCAAGCAGTAATCAGGCTCACTTTTCAATTTCCACGACAAATAAATAAGCGCGCCCGGTGCAAGTAGCGCAACAGCAGAGAAAATTGCTCGGTGCATCAACGTTCGAAAATCATATTTCCACAGGGGATCATTTCTTTCCCAAACGACAAATGCCAGCCAAATAACGCCAAGCGATAATCCGAGGGTGATGCCAGCTACCTTAAAAATGTAACCAACAGCAAAAATGAAGCCAATTGCTAGCGAAAGCTTTAGCCGATCCGCACCATCCATCATACCGGCCATCAAAATGGTGAAAATTGCCGCGGTCGTATAAATTTGTCCAAGCGCAACAACAAGGTGCAGTGGAAACAGCCGCCAATATGCCTCAACCCCCAAAAGTGCCAGAATTACAATCCAGCCAAGTAATTTTTGGTCCAGAAGTTTCAATCTTCCATCAGGGTCCGCCAACCGCGGGACGAGGTCATAGATTAACGCCAGCAACCCCAAGTGCATGAGTATGGGGGTAGCTGCGGCATGAGACTTGAACTCATCCAGCACCAACGTTGGATACAGCAGAAAAAAATTCCAGGCGGGTGTATATCTTTGGAAGGAAAATTCGGCGTCTGGAGAGCGCCACGTATCGGTGGCAAATCTAAGGCTCGTGTCGTGAAGGTATCCACTTACTTCAAAGCCGTTGATCGGGATATATTCCAACCCGCCCTGATAACCAATCACGATTGAGACGGCGAGCGGGATTAGAATAAGTGGATGGGTAAGGCTCAGCATCGTGAGGGTTCGCCGCCCTTGGAAGTGAGGCAATATCAGGCGCACGGCACCGACGAATGAAAGGGCGGTGATTGTCCAGGCTGACGCCCTTAGGCCAATACCAAATACGAGATTGAGCACATATATCAACAACGGAATTGCCGTAGCGGCCAGAAAAAACTGCAACCCGATCCAAGGGTGCTGATCCTCTTTGGACTGACCCGGAAAAAGAATTTGCGGGATTAGCCCGGACAACCCGGCAATCGTTGCGTACGTGACAACAAATCCCATCCTAAAACCTTCTTTGTAATTATTTCACCGCAACAGCAAATATTTTGACCGACATTTCCTATATTTCACCGTTATTTGGCGGAATATCCCTTTGAACGAAAGCGCCTGGTGTCCCGGCGGAAAAATTCTTCCCGGCTCATGACGTCTTCGGTCCGGCTCCCCAGCATCGGTCGGTGGTCATAAATGCTTTGGTAGAAACCGCAGGCGCCGCAGACACTGTTGAAGCGTCCGGCGTCATGATCGTCAATGATTGCCATCCATTTCTTGTTGTCGGTGGACAGGATTTCGGCCAGCGACTGGGTTTCGACCGAGCCCAGCGTCAACAGCCCGCGCGGGTCTCTGCAGGCGCAAGCGTTGAGCTTGCCATCGGCGGTGATTTGCACGGCGTCGAAAGGTCGTGCGCACGGTCCTTTTCTGTAGATATAACGCCCGTCCGTCAGATCCATTTCGATATCGGCGATGTCGGCTTGGTTGACGTCGCCCCCCCAATTATCGACCATGGAGCTGACTTCGACGACCGCGCCGCGTTCGCGCAGGCTCTCTATGACATCCAGTAAATCGTTTCTTTTTCCTTCGCAGTGGCGGAACGAGCGGTATGTGCGGATACCGATGGCGATGCGCGGACCGCCGCGCGTGTCGGCCAGCAGGGCCTCGAGGGTGCGCAGGTTATTGACCAAACGACCATACTGGGGGCGCCCCCTGCGGGTGATATTAAGGAAGCTGTCCAGGTCATGGCCGTAGACACTGATTTCCATGTAACGCAACTTTTTCATCGCCAACAGCGACATGATCGCCGCTTCGTCTGCGCCGATGAAATTGGTGTAGAATTCGTGGAATTTAATGGAGCTATGCTCAATGTACTCCATACGCCGGATAATGTTTTTATCCATGAACACGTCACCGTTGACCGGCGTCAAAACGAGGGTCTCAAACCCCATGGCACCGGCTTGATCGACACTACGACGGAACAGGGTGTCGTCCATGACGGTTCGCGGATGAAGTCTCTTCGGGTAGCTGCAGAATTTACAAGAAAGATTACAAAAACTGACGGGTTCGACAAAAAGACGCGTGCGCGGGTGGGAAACGTATGACCGTCCCAGCAATTTGTTTCTGTTCAACAGACAGAATGCGGCGGCGAACCTTTTTATTAGCCTAAGCCAATTAATAAATTGATATTTCAAAACCTCTTCCGTTCTTGACCCAAACCGAACGCGCAACGCTCGATCACGGCGACGGGAATGAAAAGGACCGCCATCACCAGCGCAAATTTCACGGCGTTTGCGACATATATGGCGAAGTCCTGATCAAAATCTATTAGCCACGGCAGAAGGGCCGCAACCATAGCGGATGGCAGCTTGGCTGGGTTGGCGTTAAATCTCTCCATTGCTGCGAGACCAAATAGCAAAAGCCCCGCATGAAAAATTAGGCCGACTATGCCGCCGTGAATCACCGGTTGGCCAAGTAGGGTAATGGATGAGCTGTGGGTGCCCACGTATCTCGGTTTTTTGGAGCAATAGTCGACGGCGTATTCCTTGCCCAACGAAAGACTGGGTTTTTCGGGCCACAAGGCGCGCGGGACGAGACCCTTTATCCAGAAGAGTTGTTGCTTTGCCACGAAGGGCTCGTGGGCGTGGGCTTTCAGGACATTGCCGAAGCAATATCCGGTTTCGGTCTGCCGCCACACGGCCTTGGACTGGATGTTTTGGTAATAAATCGCGCTGGTTGGGTTAGGTCCGGCCCAGACCATCCAACGGGTCTGCTGGATAGCTGCTCCGAAGGCCAGGGCGATCAGCAAAGCCGCAAGCAATGCCAGAAGTATGTGCGAAAAGGAAAGATCAAACACGCGAATTGCGTATAGCGAAACGGCAACCAGCATGAACATCACGATTTTGCCTTCGCGGACGTAAGTCAGCCCGCCCAGCGTGGCGATCACCAGCAAAAACACGGCCAGTTGGAAGTTGCGTCCGCGTGCCGGTGCACCGCGCACCAGAAGGCAAAGACAAAGGGATATCAGTGGCGGGGCGACAAAATGGGCTTCGCCGATAATTGGCGGTATGGATACCTGAAGGCTGTTCAGGGAATATACCGCGATATCGAAACACGAAACAGTCGCCGCCAATACGAACAGCGGCAGCGCAAGCTTCTTTGGCAGCATTGTTTTCAGCAGCGGTTTGATAAGGTTTTCCCGCGAAGCCAGCACATAAAAAACAAGGCTGGTCATGCAAAAAGCCAATATGACGCCTTCTGCCTGACTGCCAACGAAAGTGGCTAAATCAGGCCGTGCCTTGCCGCCCCAAAATCCCTGCAGCAGCGAGAAAAATACAACGCCGATGGCTGATAGAAAAAACAGCGGAGACGTCATAAATCTTTTCCGCCCGCCACGCAACTCGACGAAAGTCAGTGCGAGAAGTGTCATCAGCGCGCCCACTCGGGCCATTTCCAAATAGACGCCGCCAGCGATTGCGGCGATGGCGGAAATTGTGGCGAGGGCGGCGACGGTGCTCATCTGGATGTGGATCTTTGCGAAAGACAGAGCGCGGTCATCAAAACAAAGGACATTTGCCACCAGGATGACCAGAACGAGAAGTTAAACGACCCGGAAACCCAATAGCCTGCCGCGATACATGCTGCGACGAAATATGCGCCTTCGCCGCCTTTGATGAACCCCCGGAAATAGTTGACGACGGTAAGGGCAATGACCCCCATCAATGACAAAATCCCGAAAATTCCGGTTTCGGCGGCGACTTCCAGCACCCAATTATGTGGATGACTGGGAATCATTGCCAGCTTAGTGGCTGTTCTGGGGATGACAGCGTCGGCGCCGGGGGCAAAATTAATGGTGTTGGTCCCCATGCCGAACCAGAAATGTTGTTGAAAAAGTCCATGCGCGAAATTCCAGATTGTTTGCCGTTGAAAATCGATTAGCCACAGGGGGAACAGCCAGTCATCGCTAAAACCTGGGCGCTGTCTGGTCATGTTCAGCCATATAAGCACACCAGTTACGGTGACGAGGGCGGCAAGTGGCAAAGCGATCCGGATCAAGCGTCGACGGTGTGACAGAGCGGCCAGTCCGGCGGCAATCACGATTATGCCGAGAAGGCCAGCGATGGCTGCCCGATTGTACGTCAGCCAGACGATGGCCAGAAAACCGATGGTGTTGGCCGCGGCCAGTAGGGTCCATTTGCCCTTCAGCCTGACGCCAGCCCATATTAAGGCTGGAATCATGAGAACGGCCAGGGCGGAAAACGGTTTCAGGCTGGTTCCCAGGGGCATCGACGTCCAACCCCTAAAATGCAGGAACCAATAAAGCTCCGGCACGGCGGTTTGCGCTACGATGGCGATGATCAAGGCAAGCGTCGAGGCCACGAGCAATGCGCGCAAGGACAGATTGCGAACGTGCCCGTTCTCGACCAGCACGGCCCAGAAAAGCGCAGCCAGACCAACAAAGGCAAAAGTTCGGACGGTTGATTCTAACGAGCGCAACGGGTCGATGGAATAGAACGCGTTGGGCAGCCAGAAGATCAACGTAATCAGCGCCATCGCACCAATGGGGCCGCGCGCCGCGCCATAAGCCCGCTTCAGGTAAAAAGATTTTCCAGGCAACGAAAGAAAACACAGGAATGCCATCAACAGAACACCGGCAATCGTGCCGCGTCCGGCGACCTGAACCGGAAGAGCGCAGCCAAGCAATATCGCCAAAGCACGCAGCCCCACCGATTCTTCGTTAGGCATGACAAGTTCGTCGTTCATCGTTGCTGCTGATTCGTCAATTGTCTTGCTTCTCTTTACCCTACTTCGACCACAAGTTCACCGTTTGCGATTCAGGACTTGTAAGCCGTTTCCTCCTATTCTGGAAGACCCTTGGCGGACCGAATGCCCCATTTATTGATTGTTACCGAGCGATTAATCCAAATCCTGATGCCGGGATCATCCAATCAAAAACAGTCGCGGCTTTTTCAGATGCTGGACGTGGTCGATCCGGCGATCCTGTTCGAAAATTGCGTCTACGTTTCGGGTAACTCGCCGGTATATGTGCGCCATTTCAACCCGCCTGCCGGTTCCCTGGCGGAGGATATTGGGTCAAGGGGGAGGGCGGCCATTGAGGGGTGAAAATTTGGTTTGTGGATAAACCGCAGACTGCTAAGCTTGATCATCGCAAATGTGATTTTTCATGTGGAGGCGCTTGGCCGCGTCTTCTCATACCCGTCAAAGTTACGGAAATGGTCTATTTGTAAATGTTTGAAGCACTTATTTTGGGAAATATCCGGTTGACGTACCATGCCCCATAATGTAGAATGGCTTCATAATCAAAGGAACGAAGCTATGACTAAAGTTGACCTGACAAGCCCCATTTATCACGACAACGAAGCGGCCCGAGAACATTTAGAAACCCTGCTGTGGCCGGATGGCCCTAACTGCCCGCGCTGTGGCGTTATGGGCGACCGCATCACCAAGCTACAGGGCAAAAGCACCCGTCCTGGCGTCTACAAGTGCAAAGACTGCCGCAAGCCTTTCTCTGTAACGGTCGGCACAGTCATGGAACGTAGCAAGGTGCCGCTCTGCAAATGGGTTATGGCCGCTCAACTGATGGCTTCCAGCAAGAAGGGCATGAGCGCCAAACAGCTCGAACGGATGCTTGGCACCAATTACGAAACCGCGTGGTTCCTGTTCCACCGTCTGCGGGAGTGCGCTATTGATCCGAAGCGCGGCCCTTTTGGCGGCGGAAACAAGGTTGTTGAAGCCGATGAAACCTACATCGGTGGAAAATCCAAGAATACCCACAAAGGCAATCCGATTCCGAAGAAACACGCCGTTGTTTCACTGGTGGAACGCGGCGGCGAAGTGCGCTCTTTTCACGTTACCAATGTCAATTCCAAGACGTTGCGCCCGATTATCGTCAAGAACGCAGACCGCAAGTCATACCTAATGACAGATGACAGCGTGGTTTACCCCAAGGTCGGTAGCGAGTTTTCTGGCCACGGCACTGTCAATCACAGCGCCGGGGAATATGTGCGCGGCTCGTTCTGGTACACAAATACGGTTGAAAGCTACTTCGCGCTCCTAAAGCGCGGCATGATGGGATCGTTCCATAGTGTGAGTGAAGCCCATTTATACCGCTATTTGGCAGAGTTCGATTTCAGGCATAATACCCGCGCAATGTCCGACGCCGAACGGGGCGACGAATTGCTGCGTGGGGCCAAGGGCAAGCGGCTCATGTATAATCAACCTTGTGAAACCGCGAACGCCTAAGCAGAAGGCACGCCACTTTGTAAGGTGGCGAAAAAAACGATTCGACTCTGAGTAGCGTATTACTGCATCCTATTAATGGTAGTCGCCGCACTTTTCCACCTCGTGGTTGGTTGTTTGACAACAGGACGACCAGTCCATGAAAGGAGGTGAAGTGCCATGACCATTCGAAAGATTGGGCGGGACGCCCGCACTGGGCGGTTTATTCCACTCAAGGTCGCTCAACGCCGCAAAGCTACTGCGGTCGTTGAAACGATTAAGACTAAGAAGCGGAAATAACTACTCCGCTTCGGTATGAACTTGGCGGCGACTGCCACCTTGTTTTTCGGCCTTGTTGGCCGATTTTGGCTTTCCACGGTCGCGCTTGGGGCGCGGTTGGGGCGGCGTTTTCAGGAGCCGTACCAACAATTCGTCGCGGTTTTGTTCAGATGTCTGTTTTTCCATATGGAGAGTGTACCATGACTGACAACAATCAAGATCGCACGAAACAAATTAAAAAACACATTACCAAGGGCGGGCGCTTTTACGGGAAGAAGACGGAACACGTTCAAGGCAACTTAGCACCCGGAACTGACAAAGCCCTTCAACCGTATTTCGACATGATGGCCCGTGTTTGCAATCAGTGGGCGCTATTTGAAATGACCCTCGATCAAACTATTTGGGGATTAGTCGATGCCACCCCCAGTTATGCCGCATGCCTCACTTCGAACATGGGGTCTTCGCACCAAAAACTAAAGGCAGCCAACGCGCTTTTGACAATTTGGCCGGACACGCAAGAACTCGTGAAACGCGTTAACAAACTATCCGGCGGCCTAGAAAAAGTTGTTAGAAAAAGAAACCGCGTCATCCACGACCCAATTGGCTATGATCCCGAAAATCAACTTGTGCTAGCCTACCGCTCGATAGCGGATAAAAAAGAAGATTTTGGCTGGGGCATCGCCGACATTCACGAGTACCGCAACACGAACGCTGAAATTAAAAAACTCCTAGATAACTTCTCTACGCTCTCAAACGACATTCTCTCTCACGTATCATCGCAGAAAAAACCGATGCCACTGCATTTTGATCGGCCATAGATTCGCGCTCACGGACCGGCATATAAAACTCAGACAGTGCCTCCACTCCCGCCTCGATCATCTCCGGTGTAATCTCGATCTCATCTAGCGCCAGCCTGTCAGCCACATTATTTACTCCGACTCGCATGGTACGTCAACCGGATAGTTCCCCTTATTTTGTTTCTCCTGCTTATGGTGGCTTTCTCATTTTATTACGAGGTTATTTACATAACGGGAGATCATTTTCCATTTTTTACATTTGTTAGCCTGTACTATTTGGTTTTTCATGGAATTTTTCCGTATTATGCGGAATTGAACGTACCGCACCTGCCTTTCAACGGCGAAGCATCTGTCGAATCAGTTGTTTTTACTTTTCTATTTATTAGTTTTCAGTTTGCCGGTTATTTTTTTGCATCGCGGTTTTTACCTATTCAGGGGCACGCCACGCCTGTTGGCTCGATAACGGCGCTGAAGTTCGTTTCGTGGGCGCTTATTGCGGGCTATTTTGTTATCTACTTCATTCTTAGCTATTCGGCGGTACCAAGTCTTCCACAACTTAAGGTTCCGTGTTGGTACTTTGGATTTTCCACGCTACTCTATCTTATTTTTGAAAGAAAATTATTAAGACTACACATTGCCGCGTTGATTTTGGTTTTTTTGTCAAAAACGTCAATTGATATTGTTGACGGATTTTTGACGCCAATAATTTTTGACTTGGTAATAGTAATGAGCGTGGCGTTATGCCTAAAAAAACATAAAAGGACAATATTATTATGCATTGTAGGTGCTACTCTGTTTTTCTCCTATGGATACATCAAGCATTTCTCTAGGGGGTACGTGAACGGCGGGGTCGCACATATTTACAATTTTAAGCCGGAATTACTGTTTAGTAACCTTGGGGCGTCATTCGATGCCGCTGCAAGGCGTTCGGCTCATTTGCTTATAACCAGCCATGTCATGGAACGGACGCCGGGTGTTGTTCCTTTCGAGGATCGAAATCCATTCTTTGACGCTGCACTCAATCATATACCGCGCGTATTCTGGCGATCGAAGCCAAAAGAAATTCATGGCAATAGTTTTGGCCGCCGCTACGGAATATTAAACAAAGATGACATGGAATCGTCGTGGAATTTGCCTTGGACAGTTGATTTTTTTATGACTCTAGGGCCGGTTTTTTCCGTTGTTAGTATTTTTATTGTCGGTGGGATATTTGGATTATTCGTTCGTTTGATGTCATCAAATGCGGAACGGCCTTTTTGGTTCGGCGTATACTCGGCAACGCTATTTCCGCTGTTTTATCAGGAGTCAAATTTTTCGGTAATGTCCGGGAGCGTGGGTTCGGTTTTGATCTTCCTCCTATCAACCTACTGGATGGCAAAAAAAATATTTCCACCACAAGGCCCAATCTGATGGAAAAGCCGTACTACGCACCGGGCAAGGATTCAGAAACAGTCTTTACCGTGGGCTCTTCGAGCCTGAAGTTCGGGGCTGGTGCGCTTGGGGAGCTGGGCGAGGACGCGGTGTCGTCGGGCATGACGCGGGTGGCTTTGTTTACCGACCGCATCGTCGGTGCAACCGAATGCGCCGCCATCGCTCGCGACTCTCTGGGCAAAGCAGGATTGGACGTGGTGGTCTATGACGAATGCCGCGTCGAGCCGACCGACACGTCGATGACCGCCGCCGCCCAATTCGCCAGGGACGGCGGCTTTGACGGCATCGTCTCGCTTGGTGGCGGATCGGTTATGGATACGGCCAAGGTTGCCAACCTGTTGGCCACCCATTCAGGCGATCTCTTGACTTATTGCCACGCACCGCACGGTCTGGCACAGCCCGTTCCGGGGCTGCTGAAGCCGCATATCGCCTGTCCGACAACCTCGGGAACAGGGGCCGAAGTAACCGCCATTTCCGTCTTTAGCCTTTCGGGGCGCAACGTCAAGACGGCGATCCGCAGCAACTATATCAAGCCGACAATGGCCGTGGTCGATCCGTTGACCACCGAAACCCTGCCGCCCAACGTGGTCGCCTTCACCGGGTTCGACGTGCTGACCCACGCCCTTGAATCCTACACGGCCCGGCCCTTCACCCGTAGCCCGCGAGCCCCTACGGCGGCCCAGCGTTCGCCCTATCAGGGCGCTAATCCGTGGGGCGATATGGGTAGCCTGGAGGCCATTCGTCTGGGCGGGCAGTATCTGGTGCGCGCCGTGAATGGAGGAGATGACCGCGAAGCCCGCCAAAATATCCTGTTCGCCGCTACCCTGGCCGGGCTCGCCTTTGGCAATGTCGGCGTCCACATCCCGCATGCCGCATCCTACGGTGTTTCCAGCCTTAACCATGACTATGTGGCGGTCGGTTACGAAACGGTTGATCCGATGATTCCGCACGGCCTGTCGGTCGTTCTTAACGCGCCAGCGGCCTTTCGCTTTACCGCCCCGGCTGCCCCGCACCGCCACCTTGGCGCGGCCGCCGCCCTGGGTGCCGACGTGCGCGATGCGGACCCTGAACATGCTGGCGACATTCTGGCCGGACGCTTGGTTGAGTTGATGAAAGCGTCAGGAATTCCTAACGGTCTGGGCGGTGTCGGCTATACATCCGCCCACATACCCGATCTGGCCGCGATCACCGGGGGCCTCAAACGCCAACTATCTATGTCGCCACGACCGGTGGACGAGGCGGACTTGCAAAACATCTTTACCGACGCCCTGCGTTATTGGTAACGATTAGTCAGCGCCCAGTGCTTTGACGACCAGTTCGCGCAGTTCCGGCGTCACCTTGGGGCGAACGCCCCACCATAATTCAAAGGGCCGTCCGGCCTGATGAAGCAGCATGCCAAGGCCGTCCGCATGGCGAAGTCCGCGTTTCTTGGCGGCCTTCAGCAATGAGGTCATGAGCGGTGTATAGACCACATCGGCGACCACGGTATCGTCGCCGACGCCGTCCAGGTCCAGCACCAAATCCGGGTTTCCCACCATGCCCAGCGAGGTGGCGTTGATGATCAGATCGGCGCTGGGAAGCAGGGCCGGAACTTCGTGCCAATGGGCGGGGTGTATCTGCGTCCCCAGACGGGCGCGAAAGGCCAGGGCCCGCGGGAAAGTCCGGTTGACCACATGGATGTTTCGAGCCCCGCGTTCCAGCAAACCATGGACCACGGCGCGAGCTGCCCCACCAGCACCCAAAACCACCGCGTTTTCCAGATTTGTGTCCCAACCCGGTGCGTTGTCGTCAAGGCACGAGATGCAGCCTTCCACATCGGAGTTGGTGGAGCGCAACCGACCGTCTTCAAACCACAAGGTATTGGCGGCACCCACCGCACGGGCGCGCTCGTCGGGCTCGGAAAGGGCCAGCGCCGCCTCTTTGTGCGGAATGGTGACGTTGCATCCCACATAACCGCGCGCCGCAAGACTACTGACAAAATTGGCAAAATCATCCGGACTTACGCCTTCCAGGTGATACTCACCGGCGATGCCGTGAAGATCGAGCCAGTGGCCATGGATGACCGGCGACTTGGAATGCTTGACGGGCCAGCCGAGTAAGCAGGCGGGTCGAACGGCTTCGCCCATGATGTTCGTCTCCTTTGGTTTTGTCGGCGGCATGATTAGCGTTGCCCCGCCGTTCCGTCAATACGGCATCACCGGTTGGTCTTGGACAATTTCCAATATGGGGCTAATCTCCAGGGCAACAGGCAAAAGGCGAGGATTTAGACGCAATGGTCGGCAGTGAGGAAAAGGTGTCTACGGGCGGTGACAACCCGCTGGGTTTGGCGGGCATTGATTTTATTGAGTTTGTTGCCTTCAACGAGCGCGAGACGGCGGCCCTGACCGGGACCATCGAATCCCTGGGTTTCCGGCGGACGGCCCGGCACCGTACCAAGGAAGTTTGGCTGTACCGGCAAGGGGACGTCAACCTGGTTGTGGACCTGGAACCAGCTTCCGCAGCACGGTCCTTCGCCACAATGCACGGTGTCTCGGTCTGGGCCACGGGGTTCCGTGTCGCCGATTCCGAATTCGCCCATCGATCCGCCCTGCGTCGCGGAGCCAAGGACCATCGTGGCGTAAGGGCTGCCGACGAGGCGGAAATGCCGGCAATTAGGGACCCGGCGGGCGGCATGATCTATTTCGTGGACGGTTTCGGCCAAGAGGGCAACGTCTATGACATCGACTTCGTGTTCGATCCGCAGGCGAAAGCGGAATCGGACGATGCGGATATTCTTCGCATCGATCATGTTTCCCTGTCGGTTCGACGCGGTGGCACGCGCAAATGGGTCAATTTCTTTTCCCAGCTTTTCGGCTTCTACGAGGTCGATCACAACTGCATTACCGATCCGGAAGGCTACGTACTAAGCACTGTTCTGGCCGGTCCCGGCGGGGATATCCGTTATTGCCTCGACGAACCCATGGACGAAAACACCAACTGTGATCTGTTCCTTAAGGAAAACTTCGGCGAGGGTATTCAGCATATTGCCTTCGAGACAAAGGATATCATGGGATTCCTGGCCAAGGCCGATCCGGAGAAACTGGATTTGCTGCCCATCCCCGCCAGCTATTATCGCGACCTGGAAAAAGAAGGTTATGACGCGGCGTTGGTTGAAGAACTGCGCCGCGCCAACGTGATGATCGATACCGAGGGAGGTGGACGGTTTCTGCATGCCTATTCCCGCCCCATCGAGAACCGCTTCTTCTTCGAGATCGTCCAGCGCAACGATCACGGCGGGTTCGGTCGTCACGACGTCACGGCGCGCCTGTTAGCCCTTCAGGGCCGGGAAGAAATATCTGCACATGTCCGGGCGCGTCCGCCAAGCCCCCAGCGGTACGGCACGACCATCGACGAGAATACCGTTCTGCTGGGCACTCTGGATGTTGCCGGTTCGCGCCTGCGCACGCCCGAAGCGATGGGCAACTGGTTGTCCCGGCACGGGGTGAATGCCGCTTGGTTACCCTTCTTTGTGCAGCCGCCGGACCTTCCGGGTTTCGTTGATGGCGCACGTTCGCTGGAAAATCTGACCGGTTTCACAGTTGGCTGGCCCCACAAGGTGGAATTACTGCCCCTGTTGGATGAGGTTGCGGAACGGGCACAATGGGTGGGCGCGGTAAATGCCGTCAGGCGTCAGCCGGACGGAACCCTGCTGGGAGATATTTTCGACGGCCCCGGGCTTCGGCAGGCTGTCCAAGCTGCGGGAATCGATCTCTCCCTAGCATCGGCCTGGATCGTCGGTGCCGGAAGCGTCGGGCGGTCCATTGCCTTGTCTCTGGCCAAGGCCGGGGCGAAACATTTGACGATCCAGGATTTCGATGACCGGTCGGCCCAGCAACTGAGCGCCGATCTGCAGAAGCTTTTCCCCGAAATATCGGTTTTGGTTGGCGAGCCGGACCCACATCTGGTCGATTTGGCCATCAATGCGACACCGGCGGGCAAGGCGCCCGATGATCCGGTGCCCTTTGATCCAAGCCGCTTGCGCGAGGACGCGGCGGTTGCCGAAACCATCATCTTCCCCGAGGAAACCCGATTGTTGCTGGAAGCCAAGCGCCATGGCTGCATGGTTTGCACCGGAATGGAGATGCTGGAAAGCCAGTTGGAATTCTTCGTCGACTTCATGGGGCTCGACCCTCAGTGAACCGAGCTAAATCATGCTGACCTTGCGCCAGATTGATGTCATTCGGGCCATCATGGTGGCGGGCACCGTGAACGGGGCGGCCAAGCTGCTTGGCGTCTCGGCACCGGGTATAAGTCGGATCATGAAACATGCCGAAAGTACGTTGGGGATTCGCCTGTTTTCGCGCCGCCATGGTCGTTTTTCGCCGACCCCGGAGGCCAGGGATATCTTCGGCCAGATCAACGAGGTCCACCGCAAAGTGGAGGACCTGGGCCTAGCCGTTGATCGTCTGAAGCGCGGCGATTCCAGCATTTTCTCGTTTGCCACCGTTCCCAGTATTTCGCAAAGCATCCTGCCTCGTTCGGTCAAACGCCTGCGCGCGAAATTTCCCAGCCTGAAAATGAGGATCGACACCATCAAAATCGAGGAGGTCGTCGATTATCTGCTTTTGAAAAAGGGAGAATTGGCGGCCCTTAGTTATTCGTTTGACCATCCGGGCCTGCTTTTTCGCCCACTGGCCATCGGAACCCTGATTGCCGTGGTTCCCGAGGGCCACGTTCTGGCCCAGTGTTCCGCGGTGTCTATGGGTGATCTGGCCGCCTATCCGCTGATCGGTTTTGATCCGCAAGACCCGTATGGAAAGGTGCTGGCCAAGGTTTTTGTGGATAGTGGAATCCCCCAAGACCTGAGCATACAGGTTCGCTTCGCCCATACCGTTTTCGGAATGGTTCGTCAGAACCTGGGCGTTGCCGTTATCGACGAATTTTCGGCAGCGGAAAAGAGTTTGCCGGGGATTGTCCGCCTGCCCATTGTTGAGCCGACAACGTTCACCGCCTACGCGGCGGTCAACGCCGAAATGCCCGAGACTATCTTCGCCGAGGAAATGATCCGGTTGCTAAGCGAAGAAATGCACTACGCAATCACTCATCGGGCCTGGGAATAACGCTACTCCGAGTAAAAAACGCCTTCCGCAACCAATGTGTCGATTTCTTCTTCCGAATAACCGGCTTCAAGGGCGATTTCGCGGTTGTGCTGGCCCAGCAGCGGGGCAGGGCATCGCGGCGTTGTGTCGCAATCGGAAAAGCGGAACGGAAGGTTGGGCAGCTTGACGGAACCCAGCACCGGGTGGTCTTGTTCGATGATCATGTCCCGCGCGATGATTTGCGGATCATTGACCACCTGATCGATGCTTTGGACTGCCGAGCAAGGTACGCCCGCCGTATCCAGTGCTTCGATGCAGGCGCTGACACTGGCTTGCGCTTTGGTCCATGCGGTGACGTATTCGAGCGCCGCGACGCAGTTTTTGTTGCGACTGGCCGGGTCGTGGAAGCGTGTGTCCGCAGCCAGGGCCTCGCCACCGACAAGCAATGCCAAGCGCTTCCACGCGTCGTCCACTTGCGCGGCAATAACCAGATTGCCATCGACGGCGGGAAAGACCCCATAAAGCGTAGAATCGGGCAGGTCGCGACCGGTCTGAACCGGAATTTCCGCGCCATCGCTCAGCAGGTATTTTTGAACGGCATAGTCATGCATGGAAACCATGCAATCATACAGGGCAAGATCGACGTGTTGGCCGCGCCCTGACGAATGACGCCCGACAAGGGCCGCACAGACGGCGGCCACGCCATGCACCCCTGTGTACATATCGGCAATCGGCATGCGCAGCAGCGGCGGCGGTTGATCGGGCATCCCCAGTTGCGCCATGGCACCGCTTTTGGCTTCGGCGATCACACCGAATCCAGGCTTGTGCGAATCCGGGCCGGTATGTCCGAAGGCGGAAAGCGAACAGTAAACAAGGCCGGGATTTATCTCGGACAGATCATCATATCCGAGACCCAGCTTGGTGAGAGCACCCGGACGGTAGTTTTCGACGAAGACATCCGCCTCAGCCACAAGTTTGTGCATAAATTCAAGGCCGCGCGGGTCTTTGACATTCAGGCACAGGCCGCGCTTGCCCATATTTTGCTGCAAAAAATACCCCGACTGTCCGCCTTTGAAATGGGCGTGGGCGCGCCCGGCGTCGCCGTTTTTGGGGCGCTCCACCTTGATAACGTCGGCCCCCATGGAGCTCAGGCAGCGCGACGTGTGCGGCCCCGCAAGATAGTGGCTGTAGTCGATGACCTTGATGCCGCTAAGTGGTAAGGGCTGTCCGTTGCGTTCCATGATTTGGCCTATTGTTCCGGGTAACGGCGGATCATCAGTTTGTGGACGCCGTTTTGCACGACTTCGCCCTTTTGATTGATCAGGTTGCAGGAGATGAAAAGGATGCCCCAGTCGGGTTTTTTTGTCGTGCGCATGGATTCGATTTCGAACTCAACATGCAAGATGTCATCGACGAAGATTGGCCCCTTGAAATCCCACGACCAACCCAACGACGCGCCCGGCGGGAATTGAAGATCGGCTTGGGTTTTCAGGCCATCGGCGATGGAAAGGCCAAATAACCCGTGCGCGACAATGCCGCCAAAATGAGAGTTTTTGGCGTATTCCTCGTCGGTGTGTACGGGAGTGTGATCACCGGTAAGATCGGCAAAGGCGCTGATCATTTCCTTGGAAACCGTGACTTCCGGGGTGGTGCCCTTGTCCCCGACATTCACCTGATCGTAATAGATTTCCTTGGGCATCAGGGCATTTCCTCAGCGCGGATCGACGACAAGGGCTTGGGCGACGGCATCGCCCTTGGCTTGCAGAATTTCGACGATGACACCGTCGGGCAACAACATCCAGTTGGGTCCCTTCTCGTGTTCGGTCGCGCCCATATTTTTGGCACGCGCAATCGCGTCGTCGGCGTCTTCAGCCATGAAGCCCAAGTGATGGAACCGTCCTTCCGGTGCTTCAAAGTCGGGATCGGCGACCAGTTGCAGACCGCCCAACAACCACACCTGTTTTGGATGGTCGGGGTCGCCGTCAATGTCGCGCACGGGCAAGCCGAAAACCTCGGCGAAAAAGCGTTGGTGCCAGGCGATGTCACGTACGCGAAAGGCAACGTGTTCAAGATACGCAGTTGTTCTTTGTGCCATTGTTTTCCTGTCTCCCGGATTATATTTGAAGTCCGCGCTCGATGCCTTTAATGCAGGCGACGAGCGTGTCGTTAACGGGTGTCGGAACGCCAACCTTTTTGCCGGCCCGAACCACCGCACCGTTGATGAAGTCGATCTCGGTCAACGAGCCTTTTTCCAGGCTTTGAAGCATCGACGCCTTGAATTCATCGGGCAGACCTTGCGCGGCTTTCAACCAGGGTTCGCGCGGGTCTTTCATTGTTAATGTCACACCGGCGGCCTTGGCGACCGTCATGGCCTCAATCACCGCAGCCACGGCACAAGCTTCGACTTCCGGTACGGAATATAGATCTCCGTAAGTCAGGCCCGCGATGCCGCTCAACGCGCCGGTGGCAACGTTGACAAGCAGCTTGTCCCACATGGCACCAACGATGTTTTCGCTGACATCGGTTTGCAGGCCAGCATTGGTGAATGTTTCGGCGATTGTTTGGATGCGCGGGCCAGTCGAACCATCCAGTTCACCGATAATGGTTTCCCTGCCTCGCGTTTCCGCCAAAACGTGGCCCGGCCCCAGCAAGACGCCCCCCACGTAAGTTTTCCCGGCAACGACGGACGCACGGCCAACGGCATCGCTCAGTTCGTCCTCATGGCCAAGGCCGTTTTGCACGGACATGACGGTCGTGTGCGGGGCGACGATGTTGCGGGCCGAGGCAATGGCTGCGGACGTTTGCGCCGATTTCACCAGGATGACAATCAAATCCACCGGCGAAAGCGTTTCGGTGCCGGTAAAGGCTGGAATGGTGACCGTGCGGTCCATCCCGTCGCGGCGCACGATTAATCCATTGCGGTTGATGGCATCCACATGAGCCTGATTGTGGTTAACCAGACAGACGTCGTTGCCCGCCTCGGCCAGTGTCGCCCCGATGGTCGATCCCAGCGCACCGGCTCCTAACATACAGATTTTCATAGCCGATCCTTCGTACGGACAATCAGTCGTCCATCCAGCCCCTTACTTCTTCAAAGGCGATGTCGCCGGGCAAGGTGGTACCGGTAAAGTGCTCGTAAGCGTCAATGCCCTGGAAATAGAAAAGTTCGAAGCCGGACATGATCGGAACACCGGCATCTTCAAAGGCTTGAATGAATTCGGTTTTCAGCGGCGTGTAGATGGCATCGAACGCCCACTTTTGGGTGCCGACCGATGCCACCGAAATGGGCACGCCGGGGTGCTGGTGCATGCCGATCGGTGTGCAGTTGGCGACACCATCCACGCTGGCGAGAACATCGGCGACATCGACATTGGCGACGGTGGCCGCATCACACCCATGCTCGCGCAGGGCACCGGCCAGTTCTTCGGCCATTTCGGTCTTCACGTCGTTGATTAGAATTTGCTTGGCTTTCAGATCGTACAGGGCGAACGCGACTGCGCGGCCAACGCCGCCCGCGCCCACCAGCAGAACGGTTCCCGGAGATTGGTCGCTGAAACAGCCCACGTAACCACGCTTGAAGCCCGAAAAATCCGTATTGTGGCCGATCCAGCCTTCCTTCTGGAAAAGCACCGTATTGATCGTGCCAATGCGTTTTCCGGCTTCCGACAACCGTGGCAAAGCGGCGGCGACCCGCGCCTTGAACGGGTGTGTGACGTTGACGGCGGTTAAGCCTGCGTCGCAGCATTCCTGAAGGACCACCAAGGGGTCTGACCCCGGTCGTTCAAGCAAATCGAAAAGCTCATAGGTGACATCGAGCCCGTTCAGGCGACCCAGGTACTCATGAAGGCGCGGCGCGCGGGATCGGGAAATGCCCTCGCCAATAAGCCCGAGTTTCGTCGTCATTATCAACGTTCCTTAAGTTTATCCCGGATATCCGAACATGCGCGGCAGCCACAGGACCAGGTCGGGAGAGAGGATCAAAATCGAAACTGAGACAATCAGAATCGCAAGGAAAGCCCAGATCTCCTTGATCATTTCGCCAAGCGAGATACCGGTGACGGCGTTGAGCACGAAAAGCAAAATCCCATAAGGCGGCGTAATCAGGCCGATCATGCAGTTCACGACAGAGACCACGCCGAAGTACACCAAATCTATGCCAAGCTCGCGGCAGGTCGGAATGAAGAGCGGGATGATAACCAGAATCAGCGTCGTCGCATCCAGCACACAGCCCAGCAAAAGCAGCAACAGATTCGAGCCGACCATGAAGACCAGCGGATGTACTTCAAGCCCGACCAGGGTACCGGCCACCCTGGCGGGAATGTTTTCGCTGGCCACGATATAGTTGAGAATCAGCGCGCCGCCGATAACCAGTCCCACCGAAGCCGACGAACGAACACTATCCAACATGACACGATAAAGCGTACGGAACGACAGGGCGCGGTAGAAGACGGCCGCCAGAATAAGGGCGTAGGCCGCGGCAACCGCTGCCGCTTCGGTCGGCGTGGTGACGCCGCCGTAGATCCCATACAACAAAATCGCAGGCATCAGCAGGGCTGGGAGCGCAGTAAAGGTATGGCGCGGCAGTTCGCGCAACGGAACCGCTTTTTCCGTGGCGAAGCCACGTTTCACGGATATGCGATAGTGAATGCCCATTAACATGAAGCCCATGAGAAAACCGGGCACGATTCCACCCAGGAACAGGTAGCCGATGGACGTATCGGAGATGAGTGCATAAAGCACCATCGGGATCGATGGCGGAATGATGGGGCCGATGGTGGCCGAGGCCGCCGTGATGGCCGCGGCATAACCCGGCGTGTAGCGCCCGTCCTTGGTCATCATTCCGATGATGATCTTGCCTATGCCGGCGGCATCGGCGACGGCTGAGCCCGACATGCCGGAAAAGATAAGGCTGGCGACGACATTCACATGGCCAAGGCCGCCACGGAACCGACCGACGGCGGCAACGCAGAAATCCAAGAGCCGTTCGCTGATCGTGCCTGCATTCATAATGTTCGCGGCGACAATAAACAGCGGCACGGCAAGAAGGACGAAGCTATCGTAAAGTCCCTGAATGATTTGTTCGCTTGTCAGGCCCAGATCCTGCCCAGCGGCGGCCAAATAAACCAGGGATGCGACAATAATCGAAAAGGCAACAGGGGTGCCAATACCAGCCAACACAAAGAGGGCGAGCAAGCAGAGCGAGAATTGAAATGTCATCGGGATTGCGCTCCGGGCTGGTCTTCCGGTGCCCCCTTGCGAATAAGGGTGACGACGCGAAGCGCATAACGAATGATGGCGGCAACGGCAAAAATTGCATAAACGCTGAACACGTAATCCAGACGAATATGCAGCGTCGCACTTCTTTTGATTTTATAGAAGCTGATGAAATCCCACGTCGCCGGAAAAGCGGCGACAAGTCCGACGACGATGGCCGACGCCGAGATGATGGCGAAGACGCGCCGAGGCTTGGCTCCGACCGCCAGATACAGAATGTCGAACGTGACGAGATCGCTGTCGCGCACACAAAACGCCGAGCCCCAGAAAACGATCCAGATCCAAAGCATGAGGCAAAGTTCGACCGTCCACCCAATCGGATGGTTGATCACATAGCGCGACGTGATCTGAGCTACGAAGGCGAGAAACATGGCGGCGAGCATTGCCACCGCCACGTTCTCTGCCCGCGCATTCAGCCAACGAAATACGGAATGCACGTTTGTTGCCTTCGATCAGAGGGCGTTAATTTTCTCGACCAGACCCTTGGGCCAATCTTTCGCGAACTTGGATTCCAGATACATTTTCTGGACACGGTCGCGGAAGGCTTTGATGTTGGGTTCGTAGACCTTCAGGCCCTTACCGCGCAGGAAGTCGGCCAGCTCGTTTTCTTTTTTGAGTTGGTTCTGGCGACCGAATTCTGACGCGTCATCGGCGGCTTTCTGCACGGCGGCTTGACCGGCTGCGCTCATGCCGTCGAAAACCTTCTTGGACATCGCGAGGTAGTTAAGATCGACCAAGTGGCTGGTCAGAATGATCTGTTTCGTGACTTCGTAGAATTTTGCGTCAACCACGGTTGGCAACGGGTTGTCCTGGCCATCGACGGCACCGGTTTGCAGCGCGGTGTAGACTTCGGTGAAGGCCATGGGGGTCGGGTTGGCGCCCAGGGCTTTACCCAGGAACTGCCACGCGTCCGTGCCGGGCATGCGCAAGTTCACACCCTTGAGATCTTCGGGCGTCATCACTTTTTTGTCGGACCGCAGGTTCACCTGACGGCGACCAAGGTACATCACGCTCAGCAGCTTGACGCCGAGCTCTTTTTCGACTTTCGCTTTGAACGGTTTCATGATGTCGGAATTGAAAACGGCGACCTGGTGGGCGGCATCGCGATGCAGGTAACCGGCGGTGAAGATCGAGAACTCGGGGAAGAAGACGGCAAGTTCCTGGGCTGATGTGATCGACATTTCCAGGTTGCCACGCGCAATGGCGTCAAGTTCGGTGCCTTGTTTGAAAAGGGTACTGTTCCAGTGCGGCTGGAAGGTCGCGAACTCGGATACGGCGGGGCCGAACTTTTCTATCAATGCAACGGCGCGCTGGTCGGTTGCCGAACTCGGGGCCGAAAGGCGCAACGTAACCTTGTCTTTAGCGACGGCAGCGGTGCCGAAAGTGGCGGTGATGGCGACGGCGGCGACAGCGGCCAATGCCGTCCGGCGTGTTAGTTTGATCGACATGAATCTTCCTTCCTGTGTCAGTTGCTTTTGTCCCACCACCGGCGGAACGGTTATTTTGCGCCCGTTCTTCGGAAACTTATTCGTTTCTCTTATTGGCGCCTCGAATTGGATGGGCATGATACTGACCATCATTTTTAATAACAAACCTAATTCCAGAATATCTGCATAGCTCGTTACATACGGGCCATAGCCTCCAGTCCCAGTTCATAACCAATAACACCAAGACCGGCGATCACCCCAACGGCGACCTTCGAAACATACGACAGATGCCGAAACGTCTCGCGCTGGTGGATGTTGGAGATATGGACCTCGATCACCTTGGCCTCGACACCAATAATAGCATCGTGGATGGCGACGGAGGTGTGGGTGAAGGCGCCGGGATTGAAAACAATTCCGTCGAACTTGCCCTTGGCGTCCTGAATCCAATCAACGAACTGCCCTTCGTGATTGCTTTGCCGGCATTCAACGGTGATGCCCAGGGCTTCGGCCTTTTTGCGGCACATTTCCTCGACATCCGCCAGATTGGTGTGGCCGTAGACTTCCGGCTGGCGGGTGCCCAAAAGGTTAAGGTTCGGCCCGTTCAGGACCAGAATTTTCTTGCTCATAACTTCTTCTCCTCAATCGGTGGCCGCGTGCGAGACATCTTTGTCCGGCGAATAGATATCCAGAATATTCCAGTGTCCGCTCGTCGGTGTCGGATTATTGACCATGGCGACATCGATAACGGTGGGTTTACCAGATGCGATGGCTTTCTCCAACGCCGGTTTGAATTCAGCCGCCGACCGAATACGGACACCATCGACGCCATAAGCCTTGGCAATATCGGCAAATTTGGGTGTCAGATCATCGTCATCTTTGGGGAAAGTCGTCCCGTAGGTCAGGCCGTAGTGCGCTTTTTGCAGGCCCGCAATGGTGCCGAAGGCGTTGTTGTTCATAACGATCCAGATAACGGCTAGGCCTTCCGCGCGGGCGGTTGCCAGAACCGCCGGGTTTTGCCCGAAGCCGCCGTCGCCGACCAACGAGATAACAACCCGGTCAGGCGCAGCCACCTTGGCCCCAATCGCCGAAGACGGCCCGAAGCCCATGGTCGCGAAGCCACCCGGAATCAGGACCGAACCCGGCGTATAAATGTCGAACTGCTGGCCGACACCATTTTTGTTCCAGCCCACGTCGGTGGTCAGGATGGCGTCACGCGGCATGACGGCGCGCAGGTCGGATAGGATTCGCTCGGGCATCATGGGGAAGGCTTCGCTGGTCTCCATTTCCTTGTTCGACGCCTTGAATTTCTTGCGGTTGGCGGCGATTTCGTCGACCAAACCCGGCTTCGAGATGCCGTCGGGGTAAAGCTCTTTGGCGATTTCCAACAGCGCCTTCAGGGCTTGTTTGGCATCGGCGACGATACCGATTTCGGTCGGGAAGTTGCGGCCGATCTCGGCGGGTTCGATATCGATGTGAATTAAACGGCTGGGCGGGAAGTTGAAGGTATAGTCCCGGTACCACGACGAACAATCCGCCTCCTTGAACTTGGTGGCGATGCCTAAAACCCAATCGGCGCCTAAGCATTTGTGGTTGACGAATTGGGTGCCCCAGAAACCGGTCATGCCCAGGGTCAAGGGGTGATCGTCGGGCAGGGTGCCCTTGCCCATCACGCTGTGGGCAACGGGAATGCCCATGTGATCGACGAACGCGCGCAGCTCATCGGCGGCACCTGCGAGAAGCACACCACCACCTATGTAAATCACCGGACTGTCGGCCTCGGCCAAATGGCGCACAACCTGTATGGCCGCATCGCGATCAATGGACGGCTTGGACAACACCTTGGTGTTCGTTTTCAATCTGTCGAACAGGTCGGTGTCGATTTTGGCCGAGAACACATCCATGGGCACGTTAACCAATACCGGACCGGGCTGGCCGCTTTCGGCCAAACGAAAAGCCTTGTCGATAATTTCAGGCAGCAGTTCGGGGCTATCAACGCGCCACGCGCGCTTCACGAAGGGGCGGTAAATCTCGTACTGGGAGGCGTCGGCATGCAGGTTGACTTCTTGGTGCGGGTGCTTGCCGTAATAGTGGGTCGGCACGTCACCGGCAATTACCACCATCGGAATGCAGTCCATGGCCGCGTTGGCAACACCGGTCGCGGCGTTGGTCAGGCCGGGGCTGAGGTGGGTCAGCAGGACCGATGCTTTGTTTTTGATCCGCGCATAACCGTCGGCGGCATGGGCCGCGATCTGTTCGTGACGGACGTTGATGAAGCTGATCCGGTGATTGGCCATCGCCGAAAGCACGGCGATGTTGGTGTGACCGCACAAGCCGAAAATATGTTCGACGCCACGGTCTTCCAAATAGCGAACCAGTTGATTGGCAACAAGATCCTGCATGGTTTTCTCCGAAAATAAAACTAGAGCACCTCGGTGCCGAAAAATTCGCCGAACAAATCCTGTTCGCTTGGGCGATCTTCAGGAATGGGGCGGCTGACCCAGGTCACGTTCATGTAGTGCTTCAGGTTGACGTTCTCGTTGGTGATGTTGCCACCCCAGATGCCGCAACCCAGGCTTGACGTCATCGGCATACCGTTATCGAACGACCCCGCATTGGCCTTGGATTGCGGTTGGCGCACCATCATGCGGCTAACGGGTGCTACCCGCGCCAGGGCATCGATGTGATCGTCATTGAACGAATAGATGCCGCACGAATGGCCTTTTCCGCCAACGTCGTAAATCTCGCGAACCATCTGCAGCGCCTGATCGAAGTCCTCAAACCGATAAAGGGCCATGACGACGCACAGCTTTTCGCTCGAGAACCGATGCTCGCGCCCGATTTTTTGTTGATCGACCATCAAGAACTTGCGGTCGGCGGGAACTTTAAACCCGGCGATTTCGGCAATGCGCTGTGCGGGCACGGCGATGGTATTGATCGTGCGATGGCCTTCGTCATCCCACAGGGCTTTTTCCAGCAGGGCTTTTTCGGCATCATTGCACAGATACCCGCCTTCTGTTTGCAGTTGTTCGACCATGGCCTCAAAGATGGGCGACGCGATCACGATGTTGCCGTCAGCCGAACATCCCGAGCCGAAGTCAGACATCTTGCTGATGCGGCTGTTGCGGGCCGCGACTTCAACGTCGGCGATATCATCAATGACGATGGTTGAATTACCGGCGCCCACCCCGTAAGCCGGTTTGCCCGAACTGTAAGCCGCCCGGACCATGGGTTGGCCGCCGGTGGCCATGGTCAAATCGCAAATGGACATCAATTCGTTGGTCAGCGGAATGCTGGGCTTTTCCACGCATTGCAGTAAATCGGCCGGAGCCCCCAGTTTGGTCAGGGTTTCGCGCATCACACGGACGGTTTCGAAGGTTGTTTTCTTGGCCCGCGGGTGCGGCGAAAAAATGATCGCATCCTTGCATTTCAATGCGTAGACGGCGGTTCCCGGCGGGGTCAGGGCGGGGTTGGTGGTTGGGATCAGGGATGCGATCACGCCCGCTGGCTTGGCATATTTCACCAGACCCTTGATGGGATCGTCTTCAATGATGCCAACGCTTTTCTGGCGCAGGGCGTCGCGTAAAATCCCCATGATCTTGAAGCGTTTGCCCGGACGGCCTTCCCGGTCGCCCAGCCCGCTTTCGTCCACCCCCATTTGCGCCAGGCGCGTAAAGGTCGTTTCGTTGGCGGTCGCCCAGCCGATGGCTTGAGCCATGCGGTCAACCTGCGCTTGATCGTAATCGGCTATGACATCCATGGCCACGTGTGCGCGGGCCAGCATATCCCGGGCAGTCTGTCGTTCTTCGGCGGTGATTTCGCGGGCCACGGTGATCTCTCCTTACTTCTTTACATTGCGTATTGGCGGGACGGCATTTCGGCGGGCGCGTCAATAACCTGCTTGGCGGTTTCCAGACAGCGCCGGGCGTGTTCTTCGTACCCGTATTCTTCGACCCGTTTGAGGTTCGGCAGCTCGATCGAATAAGGCACCTTGGGAAGACGTCCAAGAACGGCTGCAAAATCGATGCACCCTTCGCCCAAATACTTGCGATTGTCACGCACGATGTGGATCATGTCTTCACGGGCCGAGGGGATTTCCGGCCCTGTATCGGCGATATGCATGAAGTGAATCCACTTTTTCGGCAGGGCTTCCAGCTCTTCCAGGGTGACGCGCGACAGGTGAAAATACAGGGTGTCGATAAAGATGCCGCCGTTATCGCGATCAGCGGCCCGAACGATATCAACGGCTTCCTGAAGGTTGGTCAGGCGCGAAAACGTCGGAAATTCCAGATCCACCGTCAGACTGAACTGTTTCGCCAGATCACATAATTCCCCATAGCGTTCGACGATGAAATTGCGGTCTGTGCGATCCGTGGTCCAGGCACTTGAAATAACATGACGCGCCCCCATTTCGGCGGCGATCTCCATGGCGGGCAGGTAGTCTTTCGGATCATTGTCCGCGACGATTCTGGCCAGTTCCAGATCCAGCACCTTGAGGCCGGTATCGGCGAGTGCGGCCTTGGTCTGCCCGATCATCTGTTTGTCGCTGGGAAGGTAGGCGAACTCGCCGGGAACCCCCATGGGGATAAATCGAAAACTCACGAAGTCATAACCGGCACGCGCCGCGATATAGGTCATCTCGGGTGGGGCGCATCCAATGACCGTAAGGTGGGCAAGTGAAAATTTATTTCCCATTGACCGATGCTCCGTTAATTCGTTAGCGCGGATTCAAAATGTGGGCCATGCGACCCGGAAGGCGACGTTTGAGCAGACTTTCCAATTGACAGGAAAGGCCACAAAGTCCCTTCCAGTCGATGCCCGTTTCCACGCCCATTTCGCTCATGGCGTAGGCCGCGTCTTCGGTGGCGATGTTGCCCGAAGCGCCGGGGACGAACGGACAGCCGCCCAGTCCGGCCAGCGCCGTATCAAATATCCGCACGCCTGCCTGCATTCCGGCGATCATGTTCGCAATGCCCAGGCCACGGGTGTCGTGCAGATGCAGGACGATTTCGATGGCTGGATCGATAACGTCGCGAACGCGGGTTGCCATCTCGAAAACCGATACCGGATTGGCAAGACCCGAGGTGTCAGAAATGTTGATTTCCTGAACGCCTAGGGCGCTGAAATCAGCCGCGATGTCGCATACCCGTTGGGTGGGCACCTCGCCGCCAAAGCCGCATCCCAGCGCCGATTGAATTCCGGCGCGCACAGCGATTCCGCCCGCCAGCGCCTTTTCGATCATCGGTACGATCTGCTTTTTGGCTTCTTCCAGGGTCTGGTTGGTGTTTTTGATGCTGTGAATTTCGCTGGCGGAAACTGACATGGCCAAGTGTTTCACACCGGCTGCGATGGCCCGATCTACGCCGCGCATGTTAAGCGCCAACGCCGTGTAGACGATCCCCGGTTTGGGGCTCAGGCGGGAAAACAATTCGTCGGTATCGGCCATTTGCGGCACCCATTTGGGATGCACGAATGACCCAACCTGAATGCGCCGGACGCCAAAGGCTTCCAAGCCACGGATGAAGTGCAGTTTTTCCTCAATCGAGAAGATGCGCTTCTCAATCTGAAGGCCATCACGAAGGGATTCGTCCTCAATGATTATGGTTGCCGGAAACCTCTGCATCTCATTTGCTTTTTTCTAATCGGGATGAAGCCGAAGTTATTGGCTTACATTTAACGCCCGAAAGAAAATAACCGCAAATATCAATAACGTCCCAACACCAAACACTATGTTAAATTTTTCCGACTGAGATTTATCTCAGTTTGATGGTTTGTCCCGTTTCGGCGGCCTCTTTGACGGCGGTGATGACGCGCAAGGTTTCCAGCCCTTCGCGACCGGAAACAAGCGGCTGGGCGCGGCCAAGGGAAACATCGGAAAAATGGCGGATTTGGGCGGCCAGAGGATCGACAATATTCAGGGGTACCGACGTTCGTGAAATTGGCTCCCACCAACTGGGATTTCCTTTGTATTGCCAAACGCCAAGGTCCGGAATTGATACCGAGCCCTTTGATCCGCCAATCATGTAACAGCTCTCGTCGGTGCGGGGATAGGCCGGGTTTTCACCTGCCGTCATTTCCCAGCTCCAGGGCGAGGAAACGGCATCGGACACCGACACCGTGCCAATGGCGCCGCTTTCGAAAAGTAACAAAATGCCCGCCGTTTCCTCAACGGCGTTGCCCCGGTAGGCGTTGGATTGGTGCGCCGATACGCTGATCACATCGCCACACAGATAGCGAAGAAGGTCAACATCGTGGATCAGATTCAGGAAAACAGGGCCCGCGCCTTTTTCGCGCCGCCAGGCCACATCGAAGTAATCGTCCGGTTTATAAAACCAGCATGTTGCCTGTGCCGCATGGACCTTGCCAATTTCGCCATCGTCGATAATCCGTTTGGCTTCCTGAATGAGCGGATTGTGACGGCGATGGTGGCCGACCAGCAAGGGCACGCCTGCCGCGTCGGCGCGGTTGACGATCCGTTGCGCTCCGGCCACATCGTCGGCAATGGGTTTTTCCACAAGGGCCGCAATACCCGCGTCGATGCATTCAAGAGCGTTTTCAACGTGAACCTGATTGGGCGTAGCGACGATCACGCCATCGGGCCGGTCCGTGGCCAGCATATCGGCGAGACTTTTGTAATAGGGGACGCCGTTATCGGCCGCGATCTTCCGGGCGCCGTCCCACGGATCAATCACGGCTGCCAGACGGGCTTCATGCCGGACGTGTTGGACATGGCGTATGCCAATCAGCCCAGCACCCATTACGGCAATTCGCGCTGATTCCATGTTTTCGGATACGGCTTGCATGTCTCTTCCCCATCAACATATTGGTTCATGTCTTCGCGGGTCTTGGCACAAAACCGACCGGTCGCGCAAGATCGAAAGGGAAGCCGTCTTAAATCAGTCCTGAGCGAATAATTCGACCAGATCGACGCTTTTTTGGCGGTCGGTCGAAAGATCGACCTGTGCTTCGATGTTTTCAAGGTGGCTGATCATTTGCTGTGCGGCATCGTTTTGCCGACCACTTTTAAAAGCCTCCAATAACTCGGCATGCTCATCGAAACGACAACTTGCCATACCCGCTGCACCGAACATGCCGATAATAAGAGAAGTGCGGGTGACCAGCTCTTTGACCATCCGCTCCATAACGCGATTGCCAGCCACTTCCGCCAGTTTTACGTGGAAAAGGCCAGAAAGACGGATCGCCGAACGACGATCTTCGACCGCGTGGGCGTTATGCTCTTCACGAATATGATCTTCCAGGCGACGGATATCATTTTTGGTCGCGCGCTCGACGGCAATCACGCAGACATTGGGTTCAATCGCGCGGCGCGCTTCAAATACCTCGCGGGCCTCTTCCTGCGACGGGCTTGAAATATAGGCTCCGCGATTTGATTGCAGATCGACGATATTGCGACTGGCCAATAACAGCAGGCTGCGCCGTATGCGCATGCGACCAACGCCAAATGCGTCGCACAGTACCGATTCGGAAAGTTTTGTTCCGGGTGGTAAACGCTGTTCGATCACGGCCTCGAAGATGCGATCGACAATGGCTTCCTCGTCCAATCCGTCAACGCGATTTTCTTGTTTTTCTGAAATTTTCAACATGTTCTCTTTTACCGATAATTTACGATGAGAGTCATGCCACCAACTTTCGTTCATGACAACAAATTAAATGGTAGACAATGAGAAATATAATCGTTAACAATTTTTCGTGCAAGATGTTCACACACGGAATTCGGTCGCTTCGCGACGAAATTCAGGGAGACGGAAAATGATCAAGAGACGCAGTGTTTTGAAATTCATGGCTGTTGGCGCCATGGCAACAGCAACCTTGGCGCTTGCCGGGGTCAGCGGTGCCGACGCCGCAAATAAGACGCTCAAAATTGGTTTTGTCGGTGTGACGAGTGGCCCGGCTGCGGCCTGGGGTATCTCGAATAAACGCTCTATGGAGACGCGCGCTGCCTGGATCAACGAAATTGGCGGCGTTAAAATCGGCGGCACGACCTACGATGTCGAAATTGTCAGCTTTGATGACCAGAAAGATCCCAAGCGGGCCATCGCCGGCATGGAAAAAATGGCTCAGGAAGGCATTCACTACGTCGTTGGCCCGAATGTTGACGATGGCGCGGCAGCGGTTCGTCCGGTGGCCGAACAGAACGACATTATGTATTTCCCATATGCCTTTCCGAAATCGCTTTACGTAAAACCGGCATCAAATGCCGTTCTTGGTATGGTTGCCAACTATCAGTCCGGTCCGGCGATCTACAAGTACCTGAAAGAAAAGGCAGGCGTTAAAAAGGTCGCTTTTGTTTCGGCTAACGAGTCCGATCCGCTCAGCCAGCGCGAAGGTGGCATCGCTGCCGCCAAGGCGCTTGGACTGGACGTGGTTTCCAGCAATATCACGTATCAGGTGGACACCACGGATTTCACGCCGGTTCTGACCCCCGTCATGCGCACCAAACCCGATCTGTTGGTTCTGTCCGGCGTCGCGCCGGCCAATGCTCCGCAGCTTATTCGTGCGGCGCGTGAACTGGGTTACAAAGGCCGTATGTCAACGGAAACGGCGCAGGATGCCGCAGTTCTCAAAGAGGGCGCAGGCGATCTAGCGAACGGCTTCATTTCGGTTGGCGGTGCGTCGACTCCGAAAATTGCCACCGACGCCATGCGCGAATTCGTTGCCCGTTACACAAAAATGTTCGGCGAATATAACGACGAGTCGAACACCAAGGTTTATGCGCTTGAATACATTCTTGAAACGATGAAGGCCAACCCCGCATCGATCACGAATGTGGCCGAGTTCAAAAAGACTATGGAGACCCTGGCTGCCAAAAACATCTATATGAAAGGTGATGCCAAGCTGAAATATGTTGGTATGACTTCGTTTGGTCAGAAGCGCCAGATCTCAGTCCCCATGGTTGTAAACGAATACAAGAACGGCAAATTTGAAACGCTGTTCATCGCTGAAGTCGACTAACCAATCGACTGTCTGCCAATTACCTTTTGAAGGGCTCGGGGCATTCTTTAGATTCCCGAGCCCTTCTTAAACCTGGACTTGTTAAATGGAACAGATCATTGCGAACGGGCTGTACCTGGGGGCGCAATACGCGCTGATAGCCTTGGGGCTGACCCTTATTTTTGCCCTGATGGGCGTTCTCAATTTTGCGCACGGACAGATGTATGTGATTGGCGGGTTCGTCACATATACGGTCTACGCACAATTGGGCCTTCCCTTTATCGTAGCGGTGATGGTTTCCGGCGTTACGCTGGCGATTGCCGGGGCTTTTATCCAAAAGTTTCTATTTGGGCCGGTCATTCGGAAATCGGTGCGCGAAGAAAGCACGATGCTGTTGGCGGCGGGGCTCGCATTTTTCCTGGATGCCGTCATTCTTTTGGCATTTGGCGAGAAGCAGCGCGGTGTGCCGAAAATCATCAATGGCCTGTTCAACTACGACGACTACACCATGGTGATGCCCTACGACAAAATCCTGATCGGTTTTTTGGCAATCTTGTCGATCGCGGCATTTATCTTATTTATGCAATATTCAAAAACCGGTCGGGCGATGCGCGCGCTGGCCCAAGACAAGGCCGCAGCCCAGCTTATGGGAGTCGATGTCGAACGTTATTCGATTATCGGGTTCGCCTTGGGCGCGATGCTTGCGGGTGTGGCCGGTGGCCTTCTCGTCACCATTACCGGCATCAATCTGGGTATGGGCGGGCCGACATCAATTAAGGCGTTCATGATGGTCATGATCGGCGGGGCCGGTGTGATTTCCGGTGCCATCGCGGGTGGCTTCATTCTGGGCATGATGGAATCCGTCGGGTTGACTGTTCTGGCCGCCTACGGCGACATCACCTATCTGGCGATCTTTGCTTCATTGATGGTGTTTCTTGCCATCCGCCCGCAAGGGCTTATGGGCAAGCCTTGGGGTTAATGGAACGATGTTTAACAGAAATCAAATTATCGGGGTTGCAGTATTTCTGCTAACCGTATTCGCCGTTGTTCCATGGCTGATCCATGTGTCCGGTCGCTGGGATTTCTATTACACGCTTACCTCAGTAGCTTTGCTGTCGATTGCCAGTGGTGGGGTATGGCTGACCTTTTACATTGGCCGTATCAATATCGGTCAGGGCGCTTACGCGCTGGCGGGAGGATATGTTTCAGCCATCCTTGTTGTTAAGTATGGCTTTTCCTTCTGGCTGACGATCCCGCTTGCGGGTTTGTTTTGCGCCTTTTTCTCGATGATAATCGGTTTTCCGATCTTGCGTCTGCGCGGTGTTTATTTCGCAATGATCACGCTGGTCTTTACGGAAGTGGCCAGATTGGCGGCCTTGGCGCTGCCCATCACAAATGGCGCCAAGGGGATTTCGTCAATTCCTTTGCCCGGCGAACTCTCCATTTTTGGACTGACCATCATTCCCGATTTTTCGACCATCGAGAATGTGAAGCTGGCCTTTTATTATCTGGCTGTCGTTATGATGATCATCAGCTTTGCAGGGCTTTATCGTTTGGTGAATTCACGGGTTGGCCATCTGTGTCGATCGTTGCAGCAAAATGAAGAACTGGCGTCGTCGATCGGCGTGAACATTGCCTATCTGCGGGTCATTGCGTATGCCATTTCGTCGTTTCTTGGCGGCGTTTCCGGGGCGATTTTTGTGGCGATATCGCGCTCCATTTACCCGGCGAGTTTCCCGGTCAAGGACTCGGTGGACTTCATGCTCAATTGCTTCCTTGGCGGCCTTGGTTACGTTTTCGGACCGATGCTGGGCACCTTCATAATTTATTTCGGGTGGGATGTGTTGTTCACGACCGGCCGCTTCCAGTTGCTGATTTACTCGGCGGTTCTAATCGCGCTCATAGTGACCCTGCCGAACGGTATCTTGAGCCTGCCGCTCTTTAACAAGAGGGGGGTAAGCAAATGAGTGCGCTTATTGAAGTCAAGGGTCTGACCAAGAAATTTGGCGGCCTGACCGCGGTCAACGATGTCTCTTTCGACGTCAACGAGCGGGAGATCCTGTCGGTTATCGGACCGAATGGGGCTGGCAAATCGACGATCTTCAAGCTGATGTCGTCGTTCTTGCAGACAACCAGCGGCGAAGTCCTGTTTAAGGGCGAACGCATCTCTAACCTGGCGCCACACGTTGTGGCCAGGAAGGGCGTGGTTCGAACGTTTCAGGAAACCACGATTTTCAAGAGCATGTCGGTTCGCGACAATGTGATTATTTCGCATCAGTTGCGATCACGGGCCAATCTTGCGGGCTATTTTCTTGGCACCAGTACGGCCCGTGCGGACGAAGATGAGTTTGGCCGCTCGGCGGACGAGATCATTGAGTTCCTGGGGCTCGGCGACATCAAGGACGAGATCTCCAGCAACCTTCCGCAGGGGCATTTGCGCGCCCTGGGCATCGCCATTGGGCTTGCGACCAATCCAACCGTCCTGCTTCTGGACGAACCCTTTGCGGGCATGAACCATGACGAAACCATGCACATGGTTGATCTGGTTCGTGGCGTGCGGGATCGCGGCGTGACGGTGCTTTTGGTCGAACACGATATGCTGGCTGTCATGCAGATTTCCGACAGGATCGTGGTCATCAATTTCGGCGTCAAAATCGCTGAAGGCACGCCTGCGGAAATCCAAGCGGACGAAAAAGTCATCGAGGCGTATTTGGGCAGCGAAGACGATGAGATCGGAATGTAAGTGATGAACGAAATGTTGAAATTCGACAAAGTCGAACTGTATTACGATCACGTTTATGCCCTGAAGGATGTCTCCATCGAATTGAACGAAGGGGAGACCGTGGCGCTGATTGGTGCCAACGGCGCGGGCAAGTCGTCTATCCTTCGCGCGATTACGGGTTTGCAAAAAATCCGCAGTGGTGAAATTCATTTCGAAGGGCAACGAATTGACGGGACGAAAGCGGCGGACATCGTAAAAATGGGCATCGCCATGGTGCCCGAGGGTCGCCGCGTATTCCCCTTTATGACGGTGAAAGACAATCTGCTTATGGGTGCCTTCACGCGCACGGATAAAGCAGATATCAAGCGCACGCTCGATAGTGTGCTGGAACGTTTCCCGCGTCTTTTGGAGCGATACTCCCAAACCGCCGGTACCTTGAGTGGCGGCGAACAGCAGATGCTGGTGATAGGTCGGGGCCTCATGGCCAAACCGCGCCTTTTGCTTCTGGATGAGCCATCGCTGGGTATTGCGCCCAAACTGGTTCAGGATATTGCCCGCTCAATCGTTGCCATCAACCGCGATGAAAACGTGACGGTTCTGCTGGTCGAGCAAAACTCGCGCATGGCTTTGAGCATTTCACACCGAACCTATGCCATGGCAACCGGCTCCATCGTGCTGAGCGGTGATTCCAAGGACCTGTTGAACGACGATAGGGTCAAGGCTGCTTATCTGGGTGCGGAAGTTTAATATGGGGAATGTGATGCACCTTCTTGTCGTCAATCCCAACACAACTGCATCGATGACGCAAAAGATCGGTATTGCGGCGAAAAAGGTTGCCACGCCGGGAACGGAAATCACCGCCGTTAACCCGGATCAGGGGCCGGCTAGTGTCGAAGGTTATTTCGACGAGGCCCTGAGCCTTCCGGGCATTATTTCCGTGGTGCAAGATCATCCGGAAGCCGACGCGATTATTATCGCCTGCTTTGACGACACCGGTCTTGATGCCATCCGGTGTATGACGAAAGCGCCCGTTGTCGGCATTGGCGAGGCGGCGTTTCATATGGCCAGTCTGCTGGCCAATCAGTTCTCGGTGGTCACCACGTTGTCGCGTTCAATTCCCGCGCTCAAGCACAACCTCACCCGTTACGGGCTGGCTTCGCGCTGCGCCAAAGTGCGGGCAGCCGAAGTGCCGGTACTTGACCTTGAAAACAATTTGGGCGACGCGCGGGCACGAATCGGCGCCGAAATCAGCCGCGCCATTGATGAAGATCAGGCTGAGGCCATCGTGCTTGGCTGTGCAGGCATGGCGGATTTGGCGGGCGCGCTTTCAATCGAACATGGCCTGCCGGTTCTGGACGGCGTGGCCTGCGCCGTAGCCCTGTGCGAAAGCATGGTTCGCCTTGGTCTGCAAACCTCGAAACTGGGCGGATACGCGTTCCCGGCCGAAAAATAATTTACGAACCGAGTGCGGCCAGCGTGCCTTTGACCACGAGGCTGATGGACGCACCCACGAGGACGACCCGGAACGCCGGGAAAAACCAGTCTTTCGGAAATTTGCCGAACAGAAGGGACCCGGCGTAGCCGCCCAACAGCGATATTGGCAACAAAACCAGACATTCGGTGAATATGCCGAGGCTAACAAACCCGTTGGCCGCGAAAACAACCGTTCGCCAGCCGATGAAGAAGGTGGCGATCAGGATGATGGTCGCGCGGAACACTTTCGGGTCTTTGACGATGAATTTGATGTAGGTCGAAACCATAATCACGCCGCCTGCACCGGCAATGCCGGCCAGAACCCCCGACACCGCAGCCAAAATCGGCCCCAGCACCGCCGCCCGGCGCTGAATGGTGGCTTCGAACCGCTGAAAAAGGGCGAACCCCTCGGCAACGATAACGGCAATCAGCGTCACCCCCAAAATGACCGTCAGCCACGCCGTTTCCAGCCAGCCAAAAATCCAAACCCCCAGAACCGTCGCCGGAAGATAAGCAAGAATAAGCCCCCGGATCGAGCGCCAGTCGCCATTCCGAACCCCTTCCGGAATAAACTGCAATTGGCTGAACACGTTGGATACGACCGCCAGCACCACCGCGTGATGAGGCTCCAAAATCCAAGCCCCAAAAATAACCAGCGGCGGCATGGCGCCCAAGCCGAACATTCCCTTCACCGCGAACGAAAGAAAATAAAGCCCCACCAACAACGCCACATCAAGCGTGGAAACATCGGTGAAAACAGGAATGCCAAAAATAATCATGGGGCTATGGCTTAAACCGTCATCTCAAGAATATCCAACGCGCCGTGGCGGTCCAGTAGGTAGATGCGGCCGCGATCGTCGATGTCGACGTCCATGCTTTGGGGGGCGTCGGCACTCTTTGCCGGTGGCGGGATGAAATAGGCGATCTCGGTGGGTTGGGTTGGGTCTTTGATATCGACGACGCGCAGGCCGCCGGCGAACCAAGTGGCGAAAACCGTGTCTCCGGTGGGTTTTTCGATGATCTGTCCGGCACCGAAACGCGCACTACGGCTGTAGGGGGAGGCCAGTTCGCTGACCTCGAAAACCGAAATCGGCTGCATGGCGGCGGGGTCGGTCACGTCGAAAACCCAAAGTGCGCCGTGGGGCTGGCCGTGGGGGTGGTTGTCGTGCTCCTCGTCGATGACCAGGGCCAGATCGCGACCCTGGTGCATTTTGGGAATGCCCATGACGGTGTGGGTCGGCTCGAAAAACGGCGGGTGGTAATTGTAGGAACCCAAGACCGCCGGATTGGCCATATTCTCGCCGTCCAGCACCCACACGCCCGCCTGCCACCAGGCCGCCCAGATTTTGCCTTGGGTGCGAAGCGCATGATGAAGCCACATCCCGCCGCGCGGACTGGTGCCCTCGCCGAGTTCTGCTTCCTGGCCGGGCAGACAAAAGCGCGATACTTCCTGCGGACGGGTTGGATCGGCCAGATCGTAATTGATCAGGATATTGCCCCGATAGCCTTCCATTTCGGTGGAGGCGAGGACGTAACGGCCATCGAAATCCAGGCCGTGAACCCCATAGCCGCCGGTTTTTTGGAAGGCGATTTCACGCGGATGGGCAGGATCGGCAATGTCGAAAACGCGAAAGCCCGGATGATCGTAGCCAAAGAACAGTTCGCGCCGCAGGGCAGGGGTGTCTTGCTCATTGACACCCAATTCGGCGGCTATTTCGGCATCCGTCGAAAACCGTTCTGCTATCGCCGGCAGTTTTTCGGCCTTGCGAAAGAACTTGCGGCGATTGCGCTGGCTGTTCACCACCATCAGATCGCCCGCCACGACGACCTTGTGCGAATGCGAGTGCTCGCCGTCCAAGTTAACCGAGGCCAGCAGCGACGGATTCTTCGGGTCGCTAACATCGATGATTGAAGTGCCGTGGGGCGGCAGCATATGGCTGATGAAGACCAGATTCCCCTTGGAAACAATCTGCGCGCCGCCTGCAATATCCATGTGGGCGATGCGCTTGATGTTGCGCGCGATGCAGCCTTCTCCATCCGCTGCCGGAAATGGTGAGGACGAGTTTTGCGTTTGCATCGGCGGGTTTCCTTTCCGCTTAGACCAGTTTTGCCTCGAGGGCTTCTTTGATTTTGCCCAGGAACTCGCGGCTGGTCAGGGCTTTGTCGATGCCCATCAGGCTGGCCAGGTCGCCGGTCACATGTCCGGCCTCGACAACCTCGGTACAGGCTTGCTCCACTTTTTCGGCGAATTCCTGAACCTCGGGCGTGCCGTCATAGCGGCCCCGGTGATAAAGCGCGCGGGTCCAGGCATAAAGCAGCGCAATTGGGTTGGTCGATGTTTCGCGCCCGGCCTGATGTTCGCGGAAATGGCGGGTGACGGTGCCGTGGGCGGCCTCGGTCAGGGTGACGCTGTCGTCAGGCGTCACCAGGGTCGAGGTCATCAGGCCCAGGGAACCAAAACCGGCGGCAACCATATCGGACTGGATGTCGCCATCGTAGTTTTTGCAGGCCCAGACGAAACCACCCTTGGATTTGATGGCGAAGGCGGCCAGTTCATCGACCATGCGGTGTTCGTACCAAATTCCCTTGGCTTCGAACCGGGCGCGGAAATCGGCATCGTAGACCTCCTGGAAAGTGGTCTTGAACAGGCCGTCGTAGTGCTCCAGTTCGGTGTTTTTGGTTCCCAGATAGACCGGGAAGCCACGATCCAGCCCGCAGTTCATGCACGCTTTGGCGAACCCACGAACGGATTCCTGAGTGTTGAAGATGCCCAGGGTTGCACCCGGACCCTTGAAATCATGGATCTGGACTTCGTTGGATTGCTTGCCG
>FLOH01001207.1_pt1 | contig 41599 bp, 44 predicted proteins | sample 756751 | NCBI WGS metagenome assembly FLOH01 (sample SAMEA4026879, study PRJEB14308) | marine metagenome | biome: coastal water; material: water | depth 74 m
TTTGCCTCGGCGCCGACCGCCAAAATCTCTTTGGTTTTCTTGTTTATAGCCACCACAGAAGGCTCGCGGATGATAATACCTCGACCCTTGACATATACGAGAGTATTGGCAGTTCCGAGATCGATTCCGATATCTTGGGAAAACCGGCTGATAATTTTAGAAAATGGATTTCTCATTTTTGAGTTTAAATTGGAAATCAAATTTTGGACAAAAAAACTAGGCAAATAAGGCTTTTAAAAGCGTGATGGCGCTGGCTTAATCCTTACCGCTTGATTCTTACCTCTTGCTTAAAAGAGTCTATTTTAAAATTGCCCTTCGGTCAAGAGGAAGGCTTACCAAAGATACTTGGTAGCCAGTGCCTCGTGCTCCGCTATGGTCGAGCTGGGATAAAAGGTCCCGTCTTTGCCGTACAAAAAGTAATAAAATTTTGTCGTCTCCGGACTTTGAGCCGCTTTAATACTTGCAAGGCCGGGGTTGCAGATCGGTCCAGCTGGCAGACCGCTTACTATATAGGTATTGAAAACCGATTTGACGCTGGAAAATTCCGCTGTTTTGGCCGACTTCCAATACGAATAGTCCTTGGCTTCTTCAAGAGAGAGGTCGGCAATATTGTTGGTATCGCGTCCGTATTCCACCGTCGGATCGGACTGCAATTTCATGCTGATTTTCAATCTGTTGTTGTAAATGCCGGCAATCAAGCCGCGGTCAGTGTCATTGGCCGCTTCCCTCTCCACTATCGAGGCCAATATAAGCTCGCCGTCGGTCAATCTCAGACCATCTGTCCTGGCCTCGAAGTTGTCGGTCATCATTTTGACAACATCTTCTCCTGTCATTTTTGGATTGAAAAAATATGTATCAGGAAAAAGTTTACCCTCTTTGCCCTCGGCTGCGACCAGAAAATCTTGATAACTGACAATTCCCTCTGCTTCGAGGCGTTCCGCCATTTGCTCCATCCGCCAGCCCTCAGGAAAAGTCACTTTCATAATTTTGAAATCCTTGCTATCGATTTTTTTGATGACCTCAATTGTCGTCATCTCGGGAGTAAACTCGTAGAAACCGGCGTTTATTTTCTTGTTATATAGTATAGTAGCCCAGACAAAAATCGATTCGTCATTGATCGCTCCGGCTTCTTTGAGTTGTGAGGCCACATCCTTCTTCGAAGTATTGTTTTCGATTTGAACAATGACCGGATCCGAGAGAGTGTTTCTGGATTTAAAGGTTTTATTATAAAAGTCGATACCCAAAATCGTCAAAATAAGCAACAGAATTACGAGAGAATAAATAATATATTTGGTGATTTTCATTTCGATTGGCGCTCGATATATTGTTCAAGTAAGATCTCAGCCGCCGTTTGGTCGACTAGGCCAGACTTGCGGTCGTATTTCAGACCGGCTTCATCGAGCCGATATTTCGCCTCGCTAGTCGTAAATTCTTCCGGCTCAAAAACTACTTCGATCTCTGCAAAATCGTGGAGTTTTTGACCGAATTCCTTTATTTTAGAGCTTAGAGTTCCTTCTTCTCCTCGAGATCTATAGGGTAAGCCGATAATTATTTTTTCAACTTCGTTTTGACCGCAAATTTCTTTGATTTGAGAAAAAATTTCAGGCAGAGGTTTGGCCGCGTCGATCACGCCGGCACCTTTTGGAATAACTGAACCTAAAGCTAGGCCGATTCTTTTTTGACCCCAATCAATCGCTAGGTACATCGGCGTCTTCCTTGTAATCAAAACTTACTTTGATCCGACCCGGGAGCAACGGGGTTAGCTTCCAGAAACCGGGAGAGGTTTTCAAGGATGATGAGACAACGCCGTCAATTTTGGACAGCTGGCTCTCCGCTTTCGTAACAGAGATATTTTTGATTCCATCTTTAATCTTTTCGCTATCGATCTTCTTGCCAACTTTACCTTGAAAATCGGCGCTCATTTTGATTAGCCCGTCGTTGACTGAGGCGGAAGCGATGGTGTAGTTGACAACTGATTTGGTCTCGTTTACTAGCATCGTGTCATCCTCTAAGCCAGATTTGACCGAGTCGAAAACAATTTGACGAAGATCCGACTCTTTAAAACCGATGACATAGACTTTGATTTGAATCGTTACTTCGAATTCATCGGCTTCCTGCTCGGCCGCTACGCTATTTACCGTCGAGACAATTTCAGAGCTCAAACTTGCGTCGGCGATTTTCAACCCGTCTTGGTCGGCTTGAGCTCGAAGCTCCGATTCGCTCGCTTTCGATAATTCGTTTTTGAGACTGTCGCTCGCCGTTTGCAAATCCTCAGCCGTGACATATTTGATATCTTTGGTTACGCCGCCGCTTAGCGCCGCTTTGTTTTCAGCCCAGACATCGCTGGCGTTCTTGCCGGAGATAGAAAAGTTACCCGGTGCCAAATTGTAACCGTCACCGTTGGCCGCAGCTGTGACCGCCACATCGATTTGTCCTGGTGTCGTCACCGGCACGAGACGACCCTCGGAGTCAGTGGTGAAACTGCCGGTAGCGGCCGGTATAAAGACGCTCTTATCGGGGATGAATTCTTTGTCACCGCGCACAATTTTAATCGATGTATTAACCGGGATCGCCGTCCCCAATTTATTGTAAAGCGTGACCGCGCCTTTTGCCTTCTCGCCGGCGTCTTTGGTGCCAGTCGAAGGTGATTTCTTTGTCCCTTCCTTCTCCCCATTGACCAACTGGGCTGGAATAATCAAGTTGGCAGTATCAATCTCTGTCTTATTGCGGTCGGCCGCCACTTCAAAAGTTTTGGCTTGGTCTTGGGTGTCGAGAACAAGAGAAGCTTCGGCAAAAGGAATGAATAGATAAGATAAAACCAAGACCAAAATAATGGCAACGGCTGAAATTATTAGAAATATTCTTCTCGAGCCTTCCAGCCTGATATGATTCTTGGAGGTTTTCTTCTGATGAATTTCTTGGCGCTCTCTTCGTTCAGGTTTTATCTCTTCCTCCGGTTCCGCGTCAGCGCCCCGCCCCGTTTCAAGAACGGGGTAGACTCCGCCCTTGGCGAAGTGGGGTTCCTCGTCCCGAGAGGAATCTTGCGGCGGCTTGTCTTCAGACTGGCCACCTTGTTGGTCATCTTCAGGAGAAATTTCCTCCTCTTCGTCAGCATCCTCTGAATCTCGGAGAGGCTCTAATTCTTCTTCCTCTGCCTCGGCCGAATCGTCTTCTCCGTCGGAATATTTTTGGTAAGTATGGACATTCAATCCGCCGACCATCACCTTATCATCCTTGTCGGCACCGGCCTTGGGATGAACAATTTTTGCCGAGCCGAGATGAGCTTTTTCCGCCTCCGAAACTTTAGAAAATGTTTTGATCTCCAGCCTGGAAGCTAGGTTTTGGGTGATTTTGTCGTTGGTGACCAAGCCGATCGCTTTTTCCAAAGTAGCGGCATTCCTGACCAGCAGTTTCAGATTGACAGCGGATTGACCGATCGTCCCGCCCCGCGGGATCGACAAAACCACTCCGTCTTCGTCGCTTTTGCGAATGCGACTGATAACAGAGGTAATGTCCTCATCCGGCTCTAAATAGATGATCTTATTGGCCATATGTAAATTGGTTTCTAGTTACTGAGTGACTGAGTTTCAGATTTTTTCTCTGTCTCTCTGCAACTCTGTAACCCTGTTACTATTTTAACTGCGAATTCCATCAACTATTTTGTCCAGCAGCCCCCCTACCACATCTTCATCGCCGGCCAGATCGATGGCCAGATTGGCCAACGCCATCGGGGTAACATCTTGAGCGCCGGTCAGTTTGCCTGTTTCATCCATAACAGAGGTGATGTGGCTGGGACGGATGAAATCAATCTTGGGCGCCTTGGCGAAGGGCAGATTTTTGTACCACGATTTCTTTTCCAGATAAGCAGCAATCTCCGGCAGAAGCGAGCCGCCGCCGCAAAGCAATATTCGAGACGGCAAAAGTTCGACGTTGGTAAACTCCTCCAATGCCAATTCTACTCCGGAGAGCCAAACTTCGCAATCGTCTTCCAGGGTCTTTTTTATCTTTTTGTAGATTTCCGAATCCTCTTTCATCTTGCCGTCGGAATAATCCAGCTTCAATCTTTCTGCTTCGGCAAAAGGTTTATCGAAAGCCTCGGCTAGAGATTTGGTAAAAACCCGGCCTCCGATAGCAAACATTTTCGTGCCCTCGACGCCACCGGCTCTTACCACCGCGATGTCAGTCGTCCCGCCGCCGATATCGATGAAGATAGAGGAAAATTCGGCTAAATCGTCGCCGGTCATACAACGCGAAACGGCATACGGTTCGGCCGCAACAGAGAGTAAATCAAGCTTCAATTCTTCAGCAATGGTTTGTAGAGCGCCGAGATGGACAATCGGGGCAAAAGCGTTGAAAATGCCGACTTGGACTTCGCGGCCTTGGAAACCAACCGGATTGGTCACTTTGTAGCCGTCAATTTTGACATCGACGACCGCCGAATTGACCAGTTTGACATCCATTTCGTTTTGACCTGTTTCCCAAGCCAGCTCCGACCTTGTTTTTTCAAATGAGCTAGTCTGAACCTGTTCGATAATATCGCGCAATTCTTTGACAGTAATTTTTTCCTTCGGATCGCTTCGTTGGTAATGAACGGCTGTTGTCGCTCCCTTGACCAGCTCGCCGGCAATGCCGATGATGCATTGGCGCGGCGCCACCTTTGCTTCTTCGAACGCTTCGTCGAGCGCCTTCTCGCAATTGCGGATGACACCGTAGATATCGGTTACCCGACCGCCTTGCATATCAGAAAGAGCCTGTTTCTGCCGACCGGTGCCGACGACATAAACCTTGTCGTCTTCCATACGAAAAACTAGCACTTTGACAAATTCAGTGCCAATATCCAAAGAAATAGCGTAGTTCTTCTTGTTTTTGATGCCAAACAAACCCACAAAAATCCCTTGGAGCCCCTCTAATTTCTAATAGTACGCGAAACCCCGCGTAGCCTTGGCGAAGTGGGGCCATTCCTTTTAAGGTCTGACTATATTATACAAATTAATTCTAAAATAAACAAACGGAGTGGTCAGCCTTTCGGCGAACCACTCCGTGATCTTCCTCCCATTTTCCGTTATTCACCGCGGGCTTCGCGCATGATCTGTTGGAGCCGCGCCCGTTCGTGCTTCGGCTTTGCGACGAATTTGAGCCTCGCCAGGTCGTCGGCGATCTCCGGGTCGTCTTGCGTCCATTGTGGCGTTGACCGCTCGATCACTGCGACGATCGGGATCGGCGCTTTATCCTGCCGTTCGAGCATATTGGCGAACGGAAACGAGCGGTTGACGGCGCAGACGACCGCGACAACCTCGGCTCCGGCATTTTCGAACAATCCGACCGCCTCATCCGAGGTTGTTCGATTATTAACGACGTCCTCGACGATGATCACCTGATCCCCCGGTTCTACCTGGTGACGGCCGAACATGAGGACGGATTGTTCGCGAGAATTACCGTCAGCCAGAGCGGTAACTTTCTTCTCCAGAAAGCCATAGGCTTGGCGACCGCTGGTGCATTCCCGGAACTGTCTGGCCACCTCATAAGCAAGGGCCAGCCCGCCCATCGGCATTCCGAAGACCCTATCGACGGGCAGATGTCTGACCATGGCCATGAGATCGAACGCGAAATCGATGTTGCGCGTCGTCCCTTCGACTGACGCATAGTCGAAGTAGGCATCACCGATTTTCTGCCGCCCCTGGGCGTCGCGCCCGGCGTATCCGACGAAGGGACCAAGGCGTCGGCCCTCGGCGTCACGAGGATTAATATACATTCCCCCGCACTCCTCGAAAAAGCGGAGAAGCATATTGGCTCGACTTTGCACAATTCACCTTCCTTTCAGGCGGCTTTCGGCAGCGCCTGCCGAATTTCTTCCGTTGCCCGCTGAACAGCCGACTCCGGATCAGGGGCATCAGTAATAGCACGCCCGATGACCAGCATGTCAGCGCCATCTTGAGCAGCACTGCCCGGTGTGGCAACCTGCTTCTGATCCCCCACGTTGACGAATCCGGCCGCTTCTTTCTTAGCGAACCGAATACCAGGTGTGATGATCACGAAGGACTTGCCACATGCCTTGCGAATTGCTGCTGCATGATTTGCGGACGCCACCACGCCGTCAAGTCCAGCTTCCTTCGCAAGCTTGGCCAATTTCACGACCATCTTGCCGAGAAAGGCTTCTTGCTCATGCTTGGACATTGCTTCAAGCTGTTCAGACGTGACAGACGCCAACCCCATCTTGACGAGATCAGCGAGGTCCATGCTGGTAAGAATGGTCACAGCGATGATGAGTGGTCTGCTCATACGTATGCGACGCGCTTCAGCTCTCGCGGCATCACCCGCTGCTTCCATTGCGGCCAGTCCGCAGGTGGCGTGCATGTTGATGATGTCCGCTCCGAGACGAACTGCGTTCCGCACAGCCCCGGCCACAGTATTGGGAATGTCACCGAACTTCCCATCCAGGAAGATAATGCACTCCTATTGAATCAGCCAGTTGATGAGCCGGTGGGCACCGGAGAACGTCATCAGCATTTCCAGCCCGACCTTGAAAGTGGTCACGCCAGCGGCCATCATCCGCTCAGCTAACGCGATGGCTTCCTCAGCCGTGGGAACATCGAGCGGCACGATCAGCCGCCACTGATGGTTGGGATCCTTCCTTCTTTGGGTAAACCAAGTTGGAACCACGGTATACCTTCACTTTCCCCGTTTTCACGGAAGAACATTCGGATTTCTCCGATACTGCAGTCTCTCGGCCACAGCGGATGATATATACGAAGAAAGAGCCGGATTAAACCATTGCACATTTGGTTCAAACCAAGCCCTCCTCTAATTAGCACTATATTTTATTAGAGATCAAAAATCAAATTAACATTGTGGGTGAGGACCAGACAGTTGACTCCAATCACTGTTTGGTCCTCTTGAGAAATGTCCACCTCGGTATGCGCATAGTCCCATCCACATACCTGCAGTAAAGATGGACGGAGACACCGATGATAATACCGACCACTAGAAAGCTGATCGGGTGTTGGTCTACAAACTCGGTGAAGCAGACCGAAATGAACATGAATGCAAAGAAGGTCCCTATCGGGATCTTGATGATAAACATCGACCAAAGCCGATATTTCTTCGCCCATGCGACAATGCAACAAAACAAGTGCCGCATTTTGCCACCTCCTTACAAACAAAATTACACCGAAGCATTCATTCGGTCAAGGACTAGCACAAGAAATCATTAAAATATTTTTTACCTGATGTCAAAAGGTGACAAAAGAGGAACAGCCCCGCCCTTTCGTTGAGTGGAAAGAATGGGGGCTGTTGAGTCGTGGCCCGAACCCTATCCGGGTTGGGCGAAAAGGAAGTAGAGCGCTACCCCAGTATAGATCATGAGGGGAATGCCCATGGCGATCATCCGCCTGTCCCAGACGGATTGATCGTTGTCATCACCGCGGAGAATCCAGCCCCGGCCGATCGCCAGGACGACGACTACTAGAACCACCGCGGATATAATGAAAAATACCAGCTTCGTCATCAAAACTTACCTCCGATGTTGGTGGTATAACATAAATAGCACATTTATTCAATTGTTTAATAATCTTATTACACACCAAACGATACATGCCTCTTCATATTGCCAGCTCATTTATTGTAACTAAACCTGCGGTCGCATGTTGTGTTACAAATTGTTCTACTTACTTCCTTGCTCTAGTTTTGGCTGCTTATGAATTTAGATCAGTTTTATTCAACGTCCCATTGCTCAGAAATTGCTCGATGATATCATTTTCTCCCTCAATAATATCAGCAATCAGATATTTGATGTATGCTCTCCCGCCATAGTTGTCGCAAATTAAATTTATCTCGTTTGTACATTCAAAAGGGAAAACGAAAACAGACTTCTGCACTTGAAGAAATCCGATCTGGTAAAGTTTGAGTCGGATACAATCTCTCAATACTCTTTCTTTCTCAGGAATGTCGAATATAATCACCCGCCATTTCTTATCCCAGTGCTCCGGCCGCTCAATCGAGATATTTTCCAAGTATGATTGTCTCAGATGCTTAAGCCCCTTGTCAGTGATTTCGGCATAATATTCTTTGCCTTCGGTAAACCGGTTGATATATCCGCGCCGTCTGAGATATGAAACCTTGCCTAAAAAATCCGACCGTTCGATTGAATTTTTCTCAAGATATTTATGTAGTGCGAATCTCTTCTGTCTATCCTGTGTCGAGGCAAGTTCAAAAGCTGCCATTGCGCTATCAATCAGTCTCAACACTTCGATCGCACTTAATTTAACAATTTTTTTTATTTCTTTTCGCATTTATATTTATTGTAACATAACATGCGGTCGCAGGTTATGTTACAATATTTGCATATGATGATACGTATGATTTTATATAGAAATGGAACACAATTATTCAGTACTGGTCTTAATAAGAAAAAACGCTCAATTATTATTCAAGCACGGCTTTGATCCGGCGGACGCCAGCAGAGGACGATTCTTCTTTCACAATTCTGAAAAGGCCAAGTTCGCCAGTATGAGTGACATGAGGGCCGCCGCAAATCTCGCGGCTGAATGGCTCACCGCTGGGCTCCCCTGAGCCATTGGGGCCGATTGAGTATACTTTTACCTTATCACCATATTTTGAATCGAAGACGCCCATAGCGCCCTGTTGCTTCGCTTCGTCAACACTCATTTCTACTATACTGACCGGCAAATCCAGCTTAATCTGCACGTTGACCAGATCTTCGACTTGTTTGATCTGCTCGTCGGTCATTTTTTCCGGATATGAAAAGTCGAAACGCAATCTTTCGGCTGTAATATTAGATCCTTTTTGTAACACATGATCGCCCAGCACTTTGCGCAGAGCCGCCAGCATCAAATGAGCGGCGGTGTGTAGTTTTTTTGTCTTATCATTATCATCTGCCAGCCCTCCTTTGAACATTCCGGCCGAAGCGGTCCGCGAAAGTTCTTGGTGCTCCCTATACAATTCTTCATATTTACCGATCGCATCCGGCTCTAGGTGGGTTTTCAACCGCTCTATTTCCTCAAGAGAGATTTCTGAAGGGATGCCGAAGGATTGGTAGAGATCAAACAAGTCCTTGCCGGAAACCGTTTTTTTCGATTCTAATATTTTGAGCCCTTCTTGCAGAGTTTTGCGGAATTTTGTTTCTTCCTTTTCTAATTCAGAAAGAATGATTTCCTCTTTGTCATTTCGACCCCTCGCCATTGGCGAGGTTGGAGAAATCTCATGAGATCTCTCGACTGCGCTCGAGATGACAGTCTGAAAGTAGATTCCCTCGTAAATTTTGAATATTTTTTTTGCGATTTCAGTTGTGAAATTATCCGAAACCCCGATCTGGCTTGCCTTTACGATCGCCCGGCGGATTAAGCGGCGAACGATATAACCAGCGCCCTTGTTCGAAGGCAGAACACCATCGTTGATTGCAAAAACAGCCGCCTTGATATGATCGGCTATAATACGAAACTCATTTTCATTTCCTTGGTAATCTTTGTGAGAAATCTGCTCGATTCCAGCAATAACCAACGAGAATAAATCGGTTTTGTAATTATCGTCCAGTCCATTTAGCACGGCCAGTGTCCGCTCCAGCCCCATTCCGGTATCGACATTTGTCTGTTTTAGAGGCGTAAATGTGCCGTCGACAGTTTTGTCGAACTGCATGAAAACATTGTTCCAGATTTCAACCCAACGGCTGTCGTTGGGATCAAACTTTGATGGCGCCTCATCCTGACCAGACCAATAAAATATTTCTGTATCCGGACCACACGGTCCGCTCGATCCAGCCGGTCCCCACCAATTTTCTTTCTTCGGCAGCTTGGCGACCCGCTCTTTCTCGATCCCCAGATCCAGCCACAAATCGTATGATTCCTGATCAAACGGCGCATCGCCGTCACCTTCGAAGACAGAAATTGCGAGTTTGCTGACAGGAATGCCGAGCCATTCGTTACCAGTCAAAAATTCATAGCTGTATTGGATCGATTCTTTCTTGAAATAATCGCCAAAGGACCAGTTGCCAAGCATCTCAAAAAAAGTATGGTGGACTTTATCACCGACTTCTTCTACATCATCAGTCCGGATACACTTCTGAGCACTGGCTACTCTTTTGCCTGATGGATGATTTTCACCCAGAAAATACGGGACTAACGGCTGCATCCCGGCTGTAGTGAACAAAACAGACGGATCTGTTTCAGCCGGCACTAAAGAAGCAGAAGGAAGCACCTTGTGCCCCTTCCCTTCGAAATATTGCAGGAACTTTTTTCTAAGTTCTCCCGAATTCATTTATGCCCCAAGATTGAAAATGCTGTGAAATATCTCAGTCCAAACTGCTCCTCGGACTTTGGAAGCTTCTTCCTCTGGTGTAGTCTGCCTAAGTTCGATATTACCAGTTATGCCAAGCTCATCGGCATACATCGTTTCGTAAACAATCTGATAATTTTTGACTTTTTTGACATAATTGTTTGTCTCCGAAAAAGGGATATTGCCAAGTATGCCGAGCCGGATCCAGCGATCGGCATTGCCGGATCCGGCATTGTAGGCGGCTAGGACAGCATCGATGTCACCGTTGTATTTGTCGAGCTTGGATTTGAGATAAAATGTCCCAAACCGAATCGAGGTTTCCGGATCTTTCAAGCTATACTTAGTGGCTCCGAGATTTTTGGCGATACCGGCGCCTGTGGCCGGCATGATCTGCATCAGCCCGGTTGCCCCCTTGGGAGAAACGGCGTTGGGGTTGAAGCGGCTTTCTTGAAGGATAACCGCTGCTACAAATGAAGGATCGACATCGTACTCTGCGGCATATTTCTTGATGATTTCAGAGTATTGCAAGGGGTAAACAGTGTCACCGAAGATTTTCGGCACATAAAAATAAGCGCCTATCCCCGCCAGGGCGATGCAGCAAATAACTAAAGTTGATGTTACTCTTTTTCTCATTTTTTTTCGATAACTTATTTCAATAATAGCAAATTGTGAAAATAGTTGGAAGATGCAATAAAAAAGACCAAGACGGTCTTCTTCTCATACTGGATATTGTTGGCTCGCCAAGCGAAGCCACAATTTATTGTGGCGAAGTTTGGTGGGCCGGGTGGGAGTCGAACCCACACGCCTTTAGGGCACAGCATTTTAAGTGCTGAGTGTATACCATTTCACCACCGGCCCAATAATATTATTTTATGTTTCTTCCTCTGTAATTCGGTTCTAAACTATGGCAGTTCGGGCATAGAATCTGCAAATTCTCCAGTCTATTGTCGTGTCCATCCCCATTCTTATGATGAATCTCCAAAGGTAACCTGTCATCGGCAGAAACTTTTGACCAGCCACACTTTTCACATTTCTTGTTTTTCAGACCGGCGACAAAAAGTCGTTTTTTGAGCTTGAAACTTTGGAAATTGCTTCCCGCGATTAGAATGTTCTCTAGGCTCAGTCTTGGTTTCCCTATATTCTTGAGTCCAAGACTCCATCCTTTACCTTTAAAATGCTTGGTATCGATTCCCCAGCTATCCAGATACTTCCTGATCTGTGTATAGTTGCCTCCAGCTTCTCTCAATCCCAAATGGGCCAAGACTTGTCTGATACTGTACGATTTCTTAGCAGCCTCTTCTAATTGAGATCTTGACCATTTTCTTGGTTTCATATCTCTATTGTAACAATGGGAGAGGACAAAGTAAACGATATATTACCAGTACACCTTTATGTAACTATCCACCCCTTCCCCTCTTTTTCGATCCGTCCCTCGATCGTAAACCCGGCTGCTTTTTTGTGGCCACCGCCGCCCAGAATCTGAGCTAGTTTGGCGACGTCGACATCTTCTTTTTCCGTCCGCAAGCTACCCTTGATTTTACTATCATCGGCTTCATAAAGCAATAAAGTCGCCTTCGACTCGGGTACAGAATTGAGCAGATTGACCAGACCGGAGATATCATCTTCCTTGGCGCCAGTAGTTTCAATGTCCAATTGCGTAATTATCGAGTACGAGATTTTGTAATTCCGGTTGGTCTTCAGACGCTCCAGAGCGACGCCCCAAAGTTTCAACAATGGTAACGATTTGGTATTGGCCAGATTGTCTGAAATTTTTTTGATCTTGGCCCCATGTCTCAAGAGATCAGCCACGATTTCCAGGACTTCGACCGTGGTATTTGAATGCTTGAAGCCGCCGGTGTCATAAAAAATTCCGGCCAAAAGGCAATCGGCGATCTTGCTGTCTATCTCGCGTCCCAGACCGGTCAGTAATTTGTAAACGATTTCCGACGAAGAAGAAGCGTCGGGATCAGCATAATTGATTGAGGCGAATTTCCAGAGATCGTTTTTGGGATGGTGGTCGATGTTGGCGATAATGGTATTGCCATTTTTGACCTCTTTCAATTCGGCCGTTAGCCCGGTCCGACGAAAATCGCCGTTGTCCATAAGCAAGATTCCATCATACTTTTTATTACCAACTTCAGTCTGGAAGTCAAGCCCGGCTGTCAAAAAATGGAAAACCGGAGGGATCGGATCTTTGCAAACATAGACAACCTCTTTGCCCTGATTGCGTAGCGAGTGGCCCAACGCAATCATACTGCCAACGGCATCGCCATCAGGATCAACATGACAAATCAAAGCAAAGCTCTCCTTGTCCTCCAGCAATTGCTTCAGTTTGAGATAAGATCCCATAAAATAGTTATCAAGTTAAAAGTTAAGCCAAAGGCTCCCCTTCGGGGTAAAGTGACAGAGTCATCCTGAACTTGTTTCAGGATCTAGATTCCGGATCTCAAGCTACAGTCCGGAATGACACCAATAATTGGAAATTGGAAATTGGAAATTTTTGAAAGTTATCCAACTTTCAAAATTATTACTTGTCTCTCTTCTTCCGGCAGATCGGCTTTTTTTATTTTCAAGACATCCGTTTCGCCATCAGAGATGCCCTCGCTTTTTTTGAACTCGGTAAGATCGGCATAAAGCATCGGGATCACAATTCTAGGATCAATCTTGGTCAATAATTTCAGCGCTGTCTTGACATCGGCCGATCCTTCTTGGCCGAGTGGCAAAAACAAAATATCGATATCTCCGACCTGTTTCGCTTCTTCCTCAGTTAGATCATGGTTGATCTGACCGAGATAGCCCAGATTCATCTCCTCCGTTCTTAAGGCGAAGATCGTGTTTTCGCCATCAGTAATGCCGTTTATGATCACTCCGCTTTTCTCATATTCGCCGGGGCCGGATAGAGCAAAGCCGTTGACAGAGATATTACCGTCCAAAACCAAAGTAACATCTTTGGTTTTGATCTCAAATTTCTTGTTACCCAAATATTTTATCTGCATGCATCCTCCGATGTTAAATGTCAAATATCAAATGTAAAAACCATATCTTAATATCTTAAAACGAAGTGACTGACCAGTTCTAGGATTATACGGCCACATCTTCGGCTTTTTTGGTTTTCTTCGGCCTTTTTGCCTTTGTTGCTTTTTTGGTAGTCTTTGTTTCTTCTTTCGAGGTTTCCGGTTCTACAACTGTTTCGACTGGAGTGTCTGTTTTGGTCTTGCTTATCTTCATCGAAAGTCCAAGGCGGTGGTTTTCTGCTTCGATCGAGATGATTTTGAACTGATATTTTTTGCCCAATTCGATAAATTGGCCAGGATCGACTACTCTCTCGGAAGAAATTTCCGAGATGTGAACTAGTCCGTCAATTTTTTCGTCGAGAGAGACAAAAGCACCAAAAGGCGTGATCTTAGTTACTTCACCCTCAACCATATCGCCAATTTTGTAATTCGATGCGGCTTGTACCCAAGGATCGGGCAGGAGGCGTTTGATCGATAAGGAAATTCGGCCGTCTTCGATCGAAATAATCACCGTTTCGACTTCATCTCCGACCTTGAAGAGGCGATGAAGATCGGAAACTCTGGTCCAGGAGACTTCGGAAATATGGACAAGCGCTTCGATCTCAGGGTCGATGCTGACAAACAAACCGAAATCGACAATTCCGGTGATCCGACCCTTGATTTGATCCCCGATTTTGAATTTATCAATCTTGGTTCTGACCTCTTGGGCTTTGACTGCTTTCTCCGAAAAAATTAATTTACCAGTTTCCTTCTCGCAGTTGATGACTTTGACATGAAGATCTTGACCGATCAAATTGCGCAAACGATTCAATATCTCATCTTTGTCTCCGCCAGTAACTCGAGGGTAATGAGCGGGAGCTAATTGGGAGACCGGTAAGAATCCCATGATCCCGCCGACATCGGTGACCAGACCGCCCTTGTTTGCGTCAGAGATTTTGATAGCAAACGGCTCGCCCGATTTTGAGTGGGCTTCCATTTCGGTCCAATATTTCTCGCGGTCAGCTCGTTTCATCGATAAAACGACATTGCCTTCATCATCTTCCATCGAGATGACAGTGGCGAAGATTTTATCGCTAGCCTTGAGACCCGCTTTTGTCGTAAGCTCTTTTTCCGGAATGAAACCGAGGGATTGGCCGGCCACATCCACCCAGATTCGATTGCCTCCGACTGCCAAAATATTGGCCTCGATTGTGTCACCTTCAGCGAACGGCAAAAGATTGTCGCCCAATTCGGCGATCAATGATTCCATTGTGTCTTTTCCCCCTATTTTTTTGTTCTCTTTGATCTCTTCTATTGTCTCAACTTCTCTCCGCATTCCGCTTTCAGCGGAAGCAGGGGTGCCTGCTCCACCTTCGGTGGATGCGGCATCTTTTTCCTCAATCATTGTAATTCCTTATTAGTTATTAGTTTCGGGTTACCGGGTCGCCAGTTACTGAGTTCTGAATTTCCAGACTCTGTCTCTCTGTAACTCAGAAACTATTTTGCTAGTTTTTTGGGTAAATATTTATTAAATTTCTCATCAGTTATCTTGTTTTTTGAATATTCCGGCAGATAATTAGCCAGCCAGATTGCGATTGCGATCATCCAAATCACAAAGGTAGCGAAGACCATGGCCAGCAAGAATCTCGAGGCGACCCAAGGCAAGCGCTCATAGCGCGCGCCCAAATGGACCAAACCCAAGATCCCGACGGTCAGAAATGGCGTAATAAGCGGGCGTAAAAATTTTCTTGGCTCGCCCTTGACAGAAATCAGGATGGCGAGAGCGATCAAGATCAGCGCACCAAAGCCAATTATCAAAGGTAGGTAATAATCGCTTTTGATCGGCGGCGTGTTGAATAGGAAATCAGAATTGAAGATTTTTGACAGCTGATCCATCTTTTTGAAGAATAAATAATGATTTGGTGGGACGCTCAGCGTCCCTTATACCACGCTCAGCGTGGTGGGCGAGACAGGACTTTCACATCGCTACGCTCTCTAAAAACCGACGGTTTTTAGTGTTTTCCTGCAACGGGAAACTCCCGTTTCCCGACCCCTTCCCAGGTTCAAATCCTATCTAGTTTTAGATTTTGGTGGGCGAGACAGGACTTGAACCTGCAAGGGATTGCTCCCACAGCCACCTCAAGGCTGCGTGTCTACCAATTTCACCACTCGCCCATTTTAGTGTTTAGAACTGAGATCTTAGTTTGGAGAATGTTCTTAATTCTCAGTTCTAAGCTCTCAGATCTGAGTTTTTAGAAAATTCTAAGTTCTCAGCTCTAAGTTCCCAGATCTAATTTCTGGTGGACGGTATAGGACTCGAACCTATAACATCCTCGGTGTAAACGAGGCACTCTACCAATTGAGTTAACCGTCCACAAACTAAAAATCGGGCGCCAACCCGAATAATACTTATCCCCCGATATTCAAGCTGGTTTAATATTAAAATAACATTCTCAATCTACCACAAACAATAAATATTGTCAAAAGATTGAGAGTCTGATAGATTGGTCTCGGCGAAAGGAGGTACAATATGCCGCTATCCGATCACGACTACTCCGAACGTGTGATGGAAATTCTCGAAACCATCAAGAGATTTCTCTTCCGCGTCGCGGCCGAACGGACTTACTTTGGAGTGGTCCTAGATGACTCCATGGCCGATCCCCAAATCGTGAGATACCTGTCCGACCCCGAGACGGGCGTCCTCAGTCTTCATGGTGAGCTGTCGCAGAGCTACCTCGACTCTCCTGACGGGGCCAGGTTGACCACTCACTATCGTTCGAAGGGTTTTTATGGGGAACTCTCGCCCGGAATGAAGCTCTACATGGTCTGCATCAGCAAGATCGACAAGATCGCCGTTGCCGCCAGAGAGGGCGACATCAACCCCACCCTCGGTATGGAGGTTTAGCCTCCGCCACAACATCGCGAGCCGCCCCGACAATGCGTCGGGGCGGCTCGTATCGTTTCGGATCAAATTATTTCAATGTCGTTATCGGCCTCGATTGAACTATATAGAACTTGATACTTTCATACGCCCATTCGATATCGCAGGGGAAACCATAATGTTTCTCAATACTTAGACAGATTTTGGCCAATTCGATGATCTCTTTACCTTCCAATTTCTGTTTTTCGGCATTGTCTTTCAATACCGTTTTCTGAACGGTACCGTTTTTTTCCCGCACAATCTGAATTAATTGTTCCGAGATATAGATATCGATAATAGAAAAATTGGTCTTATCAATGACATAATTATCGGGTGTGATGATGCCACCGACAATCGCTTCACCGAGACCAAAACCGGCTTCAATCACCATTTGATTCTTGTCCTCCGTGACCGGATGGACGGTAAAGCAAATACCAGAAACCTCCGATTGGATCATTTTCTGGACCACGACAGCGACCGAGACCTTGTCTTTGTGCATATTCTTTTCGATTCGGTAGAATATTGCTCTCGGCGTAAAGAGAGAGGCCCAGCACTTTTTAATGTTATCGAGCAAATTCTCTTTGGTCGTGTTCAAATAACTTTCAAGCTCTCCCGCCCAGGAAGCAGAACTGCCGTCCTCCGCCGTGGCGCTCGATCGTACAGCGACATATTCGGCATTTAATTCCTTAAAATCTTTCAAAACTTCGGTTTCAATATCCTTTGGGAAATTCGCATTCAAAATAATGCTCTGAATCTCGGCCGAAGCGCCATCAACAGAATTGGTATCCTTGTGATTTACCTTCTCCAGGATTGCTTCGACGTCGGCACCGATCTGGTTCTCTTCCAAAAACTTCTCGAACGCATCCGCCAGCACCACAAATCCCGGCGGCACCGGAATACCCGCATTAGTCATTTCCCCCAGACTTGCCCCCTTCCCTCCGGCGATATCAGCATCACCTTTGCCCAATTTTGTAAAATTTTTAATAAGCATTGTTCAGTTTTTTAATAGTTTGATTGCCGATCAACGATCTCATCTGGATAATAGCAATTTCATTAAGCTTCACAAGCCGCTCAGTCTGAGGTAACTCTTGCCGGATGAATTCGGCATTAAGCGATTCCAGGTTGGCTAGACAAACAAGCTGGGTCACATCGGAATAGTCTCGCGTATTGCCTGTTATTTTCGGATTTTTGATCCGCCACTCCTTGGCAGTCATGCCAAAAAGCGCTTTATTCAGCACATCCGCTTCGTTAGCAAAAATGATATTTGCCTCAGTCTTAGAAATCACTTTTGGTATCAGATTTTTTTGAATGGCGTCGGTATGAATACGATAATTGATTTTGGTCAGCATCCGCTTCGTATTCCATCCTGACTCTAGTTTTTTGCTTTCTTCGCCTTTCAGCCGCTGGAATTCTTTGATCAAATAAAGTTTAAATTCCGGAGAGAGCCAGGTGGCAAATTCAAAAGCGATATCTCTGTGAGCAAAAGTCCCGCCATATCTGCCGGCAGACGATCGGACGCCGATGGCATTCGTTTTTTGGATCCATTTCGAAGAGGATAATATAAAGCCGTTGGACCCGGCTTCGTTTTTAATGTTATGGAATTCCATAACATTAAAATTTGGGTTATGTACCTGCTCCCAAGCTCCCATGAACTGAATCGTATATTTTGTCGACAACCAGTTCGCAATTACAACACCAGTGGATTCACGATCCTTGAACTTGGCCATGTCAGTCAAAGAAATAAATTCTTCTTCGTTGGTTTTTCTGACGGCAATTTGCAGACCCTGAGTGATAATTTTTTTCATAATATTTGTTGGTAAACACATTGTACAGAACAAAAAGTAGGCAATGCAAGCGACGCCCCCTTCCCTCCGGCAATCCCCGCATCACCTTTGCCCAATTTTGTGAAATTTCTAATTAATTCCATACAATTATCTCCCAATATATTTGAGCCCGTTACAGCAATTCATCCTTTGGTTTAGGCAGAAAGCTCTCACCCGTCACTACACTTTTTCCGGTTTTGTTCTCCAATGCAACTCGTGCGTCTTTTGCAATTCTGCCACCTTTCTTAGCTGGAATTTTATTCTCTTTCAATCCTTCGGACTCATCTGTTTCGGCGATTCTCCTGGTAGAAAGCTCCGCCAGCGCCGTGAAAATCAACTCTTCCTCGCTCATATGATCACGCAAGTTTTGCCTTTTCAGACCCTTTAAACTCTTATGGTCTTTCACAGATAAATCGCTCCACTCTCGATGGATAATATTGGTCAGAATAGCGAATTCATTTCCTTGCTTTACATCATGTCCGCTCCAATAATCGGCGAGCTTATTTCTGGTTTCCTGTCCCATCATCCGTTGCTGTATCCACTTCTCGCTTCGGCCTTGTCTTTGCCAATACTCTCTTCCCCGATTTAAGGCTTTTTCGGGATCAGCCATCTCCTGAACTTTTTCATAACCTGTTTTAGCAAGCCACAATTTAAAGGGTTCGGCCTTTTTACTCGGGACTGACTGAATAATTCTAAATATTTGCTCTATATTGCCCGCCAAAGTCATTCTTTTTTTCCCTGTAGCAGTGATCATTTCTACCTGGGGACAATTTGTCCCTATGTAATTTCCGACTTCAATATCTCTTTTACGAAGTTTCTTGAGATAATCTGTCGGATTGCTGCTATCGGTGAGCGCCGCGACAATATCAATGACGGAAAAATACCAGACCTCGGTTTTTTCGTCAAAATGTCGCCTGATATTGAAACTTTCAAAAATTGCTAATGAATTTTGTTCATTTTTCATATTCTCTCAATAAGTTTACCTTGTTCCTATTCCATTATACCGAACAAAGGTTGAACAATGCAAATACCCTACCCCATAATTCATAACCTGCCTGCCGGCGAGGCAGGTTCTATATTCAAGATTCGTTATTCAATTTTCTGACTATCCCCTTATCCGCATCCACCTCTATCATATCACCATCTCCTTGATTATAATTCACCAAACAAAAAAACGCTATGCACAGCGTTTTTTTTGGTGCCGAAGGGGGGATTTGAACCCCCAATCCGTGAGGAACACGGTTCTGAACCGTGCGCGTATGCCAATTCCGCCACTTCGGCTTTTATTTGAATTAAGTATCTAGAATTATGGGAAAACAACTATATACCAGATTCTCCTCTGTCTAATCCATTATTCACCATTTATAATTCTAGATCCCGGATCAAGTCCGGGATGACAACACGGTTGTCACTTTCGTACTCTTTTCTCCTTCACAAACCAGCTCTCAATATTGTCAAAGCGCGAACAGGCCTGCGTGCCTTCTGGTTTGGCCGCCCCTTTCAGAATATCGCTTTTAACGGCGAAATCATAGCTGACCGGGTCGTAGAAGATGGCTAGATATTCGTTTGCGACGATTTGATCAAATTCGACATATTTCGCGTTCCGTTTGTCTGTCTCGATAAGCATCCGAGCGTCTTCCAGCAAAATATCTGACTTCTTGTCCGACCAGCCAGCATAGTTTTTGGCGTTTAACTGGCTGGAGTGCCAAAAGGCGTAAGGGTCGCGATCAGAGCCAAAATCAAAACCATACAAAAGCAGTTCGTAGTCTCTGGCGTCTATACCGTCTTGCAACGCTACTGCTGATAGAAGTTTCACATCAAGCTGGACATTTTGCTCTGCTAACTTGGTTTTTATCTCTTCCGCCTTGTCCTTCTGCATCGGCGCATCGAGCGAAGTCAGAGAAATTGAGAGTGGTTCATCAAATTTCTCACCGGCAATGATTTTACGGCGGGTTTCTTTGTCAGCCAGAACCGATTGACGCAGATTGAAAATCAGACCCAATTGTTTAGACGACTGATAATCCAGGGCATCAATGCCACTATCTGCACCAAAGATCCCGATCGTCTTCTTGTCGTTTTTATAATTATTGAGCGCCTCCTCTTTGCCAACATAGAGATGGAAAATAACTTTCTCTAAGTAGGTTTTGGGAGCGGCGTTTTCGTTACGCACCAGCTCTACTTCCGTAATTTTGTTATCTTGGCGGGAAAATTTTGAGAATTTATACGGTCCTGAACCAGTCAGTTTTTTGGAAAACTCGTCGCTGGAGAGATGAGCCGGGATTACCCCGAAATTTAAATTATAAATAAAGGGGCCGTATGCCTGTGGTAGGGCAAAGGTCAAGGTTGACTCGTCCACGACCGAGACTAAAACATTGGCCAAACCGGCCTGCAAAGGGCTCTTGGTTTCCGGAGTTTGGATCGAAGCTATGGTGAAAGCAACATCATTGGCTGTGATCGCGACGCCATCGCTAAATTTCTGATCCGGCTTGAGGTAAAAAGTATAATTTTGACCATTGCCCGATATCTCCCAACGATCCGCCAAATCCGGCAAGACTTCATTGCCGGCACCGATCTTGATCAATCCTCGGAAAATCAAGTTGGAGATGCTTTTTTCCGCGCTGTTTGTAGCAAGAATGGGGTTCAAATATTTGATTTCCCCGATTAAAGCTTCTCCGTATTCTCCTCCCTCAGCCGGCATGAGTATGGTTTGAGCATGATAATACTGGTTAGCTTTGTATGAACCAAGGATGAGAGCGGTGAGCAAAAGTAAACCGGCGATGATCTTTTCATATCGAGGCATTAAAGCGAAACAGCCGATTAGACGCGAAAAAGGAAGGCAGAGTTTTTTTAGAAACACGCCGACATACCCCAAATCCAGTTTTCTCCTGTTTTTGAAGCGAAATTTCATTTGATTATGAGAAAAAGACGGTTGCTAATGCAACTAGGCAAAAGAGAACGGCTATGACAATAGTGCCGTTAAATAAAAACTTTTCGATACCTCGGCGAGATCGATAAACATTGCCTTCGCCGCCGAAAGCCATGCCGAGTCCACTCCCTCGCTGTTGGAGAAGGACAAAAATTGTCAGTAGTATGGCAAAGACGATTTGAATAATTTTAAAAATGTCAGACATGTGAATCAGAATTAAGTCCCGACGACAACTATCAAATAATTAAGCAGTGTCGGGATCCCGTATGCCGCCTACGGCGACCATCGGGAAATTAAGTGTTAACAGACTTAGGGTACAACACTTCAGGTTTTCTTTCAAGAGTATCGAGCACAAAAGGCATTTTCGGCTAGTAGATTGTTCATCTTTACTCATCACCTGCTTTATGTTAATATTTTGGCTGTTAATAGTTCGCCGATGTAGCTCAGTGGTAGAGCAGAGGACTGAAAATCCTTGTGTCGTCAGTTCGATTCTGACCATCGGCACCATGATAGAACTTAGAATTGAGAACATAGAACTTAGAAATAAAAACTAAGCTCTGAAATCTAATCCCTAAGTTCTCATTATGGCCTGGTGGCCGAGAGGTTAGGCAGCGGTCTGCAAAACCGCTTAGCCGGGTTCAATTCCCGGCCAGGCCTCCAATCCCGACTTGTCGGGTAACGATTAATTATCTGCCTAAGGCAGATATGCGGGTATAGTATAGCGGTAATATGCGTCCTTGCCATGGATGAGACACGGGTTCGACTCCCGTTACCCGCTCCAAAATAAGATCCTCACTTTGTGGGGATTTTATTTTTGACGAAATCTCAGCACCAGTACGAGTTTGCAAAATGTTGGTATTTTCGATACCTTATGAATAGACAATATTTACAAAAAGGAGAATATGTCAAAGAAAAAAAAGAATAAATTCAAGAAGAGCAAGCACGGTCAAATATCGAGTCATCACAACGCTCCTGCCGTAGTAAAGACCTCCGTAACTGATGAACCGATAAGCGATGTTGCATCCGAAGAATCAGACTCGGTCGAAGAAGCAGAAGAAACGGTTGAAAGTCCAGAAGAAGATCACCGTTATGATTATGTGAAAAAAGATGTCAAGAAATTGATAATTTCGGTCATCGGCCTTTTCGCGATAATGATCGTGGTCTATTTCCTCAATCAAAAATTTCTCTTTCTTCAATCTCTCGGCGATTGGATCTACAAAATCGCCAATTTCCAGATATAATCCTCGATTTCCAGTTGATTGTGATTGCCATCTGTGATATGAAATGTTCAGCGGTCACTGGTTGAAGGAGGTGCTACGTCAATGGCGGATCTGCATACCGGAGAAACGGGAGTCGTATACTCCCGCGATGTGGCACAGGTTGCCACCGAGTTGATCAGCCGACTCAACGCTTCGCAAAATGAACCATTATGCGGGGCGTTGTACGCAATTGTACGAATAGCCGAGGCGGAGCCTGGCCACGTCATTGGGTGGACCAGAATGTTGGCGAAGTTTGAGGCCTTTGGCGTCCCCCAGACGCTGATCGGCCTCTTTCGGAAGAGTATGGAGGAACCGAGCATGTCCGACCTGGTGGAGTTCATCCACCCCACGGTGGTGAACAGCCAGTACAACTACCGGTTTCGATTCCAGTCTTTCCTGCAACAACATCCAGCCCCGGCTAACGCCTGACCCCGAGCGGGTACCCGACTTGTCGGGTACCCGCTCTCACTTTCTAATAGATCTTTTCTTTCGGTCTGTACTGCAGCGCTTCGGCGATGTGGTTTTGTTTAATCGATTCTGAATTTTCCAGATCGGCAATTGTCCGAGCGAGTTTTAATAAGCGATGGTAAACACGAGCGGATAATTTCATTGAGTCAACTGCCTGGCCGATTAATTTCTCCGCCTCTGTCTCGAGTTTGCAAAACTCCTTGATATTTTTCGAACCCATCTCTGAATTTGTCTTGATCTTTGAATTTTTGAATCTTACCCGCTGGATTTCTCTCGCCCCCTCGACTCTATTTTTGACTTTCCCGGACTCCTCCGCCACTTTTTCGCTCGCCAATTTTTCGTACTTCACTCTTGGCACTTCGATATGGATGTCGATTCGGTCTAGGATCGGCCCTGAGACCTTTTTTTGATATCGGACAATCTGTGTCGGGGTGCAAATACAATGCTTCTCCGGGTCGGAGAGGTAGCCGCAGGGGCAAGGGTTCTGAGCCGCCACCAATAAAAATTCAGCTGGAAAAGTGAGCGAACCGGTTGCTCGAGAGACGGTCACGATCCCGTCCTCAAGCGGTTGGCGCAGCGCTTCTAAGACACTTCTTGGGAACTCGGGAAATTCGTCCAAAAAGAGAACGCCTCGATGGGAGAGGGATATCTCTCCGGGCTTGGGCCAGGTCCCTCCGCCCACGATCGCCACGCTCGAAGTGGTATGATGGGGCGAACGAAACGGCCGCTCTGTAATTAACTTTGAGTTATTGAATAATCCGGCGACAGAATAGAGCTTCATCACCTCCAGCATCTCGTCTTCATCCATCTCGGGTAAAATCGTGGGCAGACTTTTCGCCAATAAAGTCTTGCCTGATCCGGGCGGACCGGAGAGCAAGACATTGTGTCCGCCGGCGGCCGCAATCTCCAACGCCCGCTTGGCCTGTTCCTGGCCGGCAACATATGCAAAGTCGTATTGGGATTCGTTGACCCGTTGATTAGTTGATTTGTTAACTCGTTTTTTATAAGGCTTGATCAGCGTTTCAGCCCGCAAATGCTTTATTAGTTGAATTAATGATTCAATCGGGATAATTTCTATCCCTTTGATCAAAGCGGCTTCCTCCGCGTTGACCGAAGGCAAATAGAGGCGTTTGAATCCTTTTTCGGCCGCAAACATCGCGATAGGCAAAACGCCGTTGACATGGCGGAGCTCGCCGTTTAATGACAATTCCCCGATAAATAATGACTCTTTGAAATCATTGACATTGTCAAACTGCTCGCCGGCCAGCAAAACGCCGACTGCCATCGGCAGATCAAAAGAAGGCCCCTCCTTCTTAATATCGGCGGGCGCCAGATTGATCGTCAAGCGGTGCTGGGGGAAGAAGACGCCGGAGTTCTTGACCGCTGCCCGGATCCGCTCCTTACTCTCCTCAATCGCCTTGTCGCCAAGGCCGACAATCGTAAAAGAGGGCAAACCAGCCCCAATATCAACCTCAACCTCGACTAAATAGGAATCAAGTCCAACAGTGGCGGCACTAAATATTTTGGCGACTTTGTTCATCTCCTTCATTCTACCCCAATTGCTTGGAAAAGAGAAAGCAACGAATTAGATCATCAGAAATGATTTCGGGGACGTTTCTCCTTGGAGAGAAGCGTCCCCTGTTTTTTCAAAATAGAAAGGGGCCGCGGTGCATAAGTGCACGGCGGCCTCCTGGCAAACCCCTTTCTTGCGCATACGAGGCGGCGGTCACTGCCTCGAATGCAACGGTTAAGCCGGCTGTAAAGCCAGCAATTGGTTTTCTTTTAAGAACGCTTCAACGCGTTCTTTTTGCTCCGGTGTCACCCCCCGGTAGTCCGGTTTAGGCACGCCCCGGGGAAATACATGCCGTAATAACTTGGCGATGCCCTGGTTCATCATCAAGCCTGCAATCGCGCGGGCCTCGCCATTCTTTCCATGGCCCAGACAGTATCGTCCAGTAACCATCAGACCGTTGGGCTCGATTGAAGTGTCCGCCGTAAACGGTTTCCATTTCGCCTTCTTGTTCTGGAGATGACGCAGGATCTCATGATCCCTCACGCCTGAGAAGTTCGCCGTAATTTCCGGCCCCTCCTTCTCGTCGAGATGCGTTGCTACAACTTTGAAGCGGCAGACCCCTTTCACAACTTCTGCAACTTCCAGAGCGATCTTGAGTGCATCCGGACCGACTGCACATTCCTTGTGCGAATGCACAAACAGGGTAGCGTGCGGACTAAGTATCCGCCGACCGTCTTGCAAACTGCAGAGGTCGTAGAGGTGTCGACAGAGCGTCTCCGGCTCGAATTGGAGACCGAGCGCCGTAAGACTTAGAATATTGGGATACGGATGGACCATATCCTGAAACCACTTCTGGCGATAGGGATCGCCGCACAAGATGCTGCCCTCATTGTAGATGGGGAACACGGGCATAACGGATAATCCTCCAGAGATCGTCGTCTGCCGCTGACCTGAGGTAATTTCAGTCTAGGTCAGAGCAGCGGAGAAAACAAACTCTAATAAAAAGAAACTAATTATCTCTAATCAGTCTCTTACGTGGGCGGATTGTTATTCGTACTGGGTAATCGTGTCCCAACTTGCGTAGATTTTTCTCACGCTTAATTGTGGAAACTTTTCACCGACAATTTTGGCGGCTTCATTCAATTTTTCAATATGAAATTGCTTTTCTGTCTCGACATCACCATATTCCTTGCTGCCGCCATAGGCACCGCAATCGATATGGTCAATCAGCCAAATCTCCTTGATCGAATGCAAACGGATGGCGACTTCGATGACGTTGAATAATCTCTCACGATCCTCCGGCGAATCAATAATTGCTTTGGAACAGCCGACTTCAGTCCGGTAATCAAAGATATTGCCCTCTTGCTCTACGATCCAATCGTTAATTCGCCGGACGAAACGTCCGTCGATGCAGGAGACTGCCAAAACATTCCAATGATGCAAATTTTTTAAATCTTCCATAACCAGAAATACTACTACTAAATGACCCGGCCGTCAACTGTCACTGATATATTACGCCTCTATTCTTCGAGCTTGTGGTTCAACCTTGCTCACCACCATGAGCCTGTCGAATGGTCGAGAAGTCACTAACTAAATTTGCCAATCAACATTATCGATTAGTTCCACCGTGTTAACACGTTGATACATAATCAGTGTTAAATAAAAAAGGTCGGCGTCCGGGGCATTAGAGCGCCCGAACGCCGAGAGTTTGCGACCCCGCTCTCCTGCCACAGAGAATTTGGGCTCGTTCACCTCGGAGGTGATGATGGGGCTTTAGCACATTTTCCCTTCATCGTCAATCCTCCCCTTGATTGACAGGGCAATTCATGCGACTATAATAAGGCTTGACCAGACATCTAGCTGGGGCATTTCATGAAAAAAAGTCTGTTTTTTGCGTTTGGCTTGATCAGCCAAGTTGGTTTTGTCACGGCAATACCGTTGGTCGCCCTAGGTCTATTGGGGCGGTATCTGGATAAACAATTTGGGACAAGTCCCTATCTTTTTTTGTTAGGGCTTCTGATCGCTACAGTGATCGTCTACTTCACACTTCGGAAAATTGTGAGTGAGGCAATGAAACAGTTTGAGAAAATTAACAAGGAATAAGATTGTCATTCCTGCGAAGGCAGGAATCTAGATTCCGGATCAAGTCCGGAATGACACAGAGTAATTATGGAAATTAGTTTAGCTGCAGAAAAGATCGCCCATATCGGAAACTTTGCCATCACCAACTCGATGGTGACTTCTTGGATTGGCGCCGCTGTTCTGATTTTCATCTCAATCTTAGCCACTCGCCGGATGAAGCTGATCCCGTCCGGCTGGCAAAACACCTACGAGACTGTGATTGAATTTCTTCTAAACACCGCGAATAGCGTTATCGGCGATATGAAAGAGACAAAAAAATATTTTCCTCTCGTCGCCACTCTTTTTCTTTTTATTATCTCAAACAACTGGCTCGGCCTTATTCCCGGCGTCGGCACGATTGGTATCTGGGAGCATCATCACGGAGAAGAAATATTGGTCCCTCTCTTTCGTTCCGGCAATGCTGACCTCAATATGACACTCGCCCTTGCAGTCCTGACCGTTTTGGCCGTCCAACTCTTTGGCATCGCCGCCATCGGCATCGTCAAATACGGCAAGAAATTTATCAACTTCTCCAACCCGATCATGTTTATCGTCGGTCTGCTCGAACTTATTGGCGAAGTCTCCCGCATTATCTCTTTCTCCTTCCGTCTTTTCGGAAATATTTTCGCCGGCGAAGTTCTGCTCACCGTCATCGCTTTCATCGTCCCCTTTATTGCGCCGCTACCTTTCTACGGACTTGAGTTATTCGTCGGTTTCATCCAAGCGCTTGTCTTCACCATGTTGGCGCTGGTATTTATAAAGTCGGCCATTACAGATCACGAAGAACACGGCGGCGAGCAAGAAGAACATGAAGAAACACACACCATGAATGAACAACGAACTTCCTAACCACTAACAACGAACGGATCTTCCGCCATTTAGTCGTTCGTCGTTGGGATGTTAGTCGTCCATTTATGAACAAAAATTAATTTACGGAGTAAATCATGGAACCAGAAGCAATGTCTTCTATCGCTGCTGCTGCTGCCATCGCTATCGGTGCTGTCGCCCCGGCCTTCGCCATCGGCATGATCGGCTCGAAAGGTCTTGAGGCAATTGGCCGCAATCCTGAAGCAGCCGGAAAAATCCAGGGTCCGATGATCTTAGCTATCGCCTTCGCAGAAGCGATCTCGATCTATGCCTTGGTCGTCGCCCTGATCATCAAATTCGTTTAGCCAGTTGTAAGGATTAAGTTGGTAAGTTGTAAGTTAATTACTTACTACTTACTACTTAGAACTTATTAACTCACGCGGAGCGTGTTATGGAATCACTTGGAATCAATTTAACTTCATTCGCCGCGCAGATGGTCAATTTCTTGATCGTGATGTTTTTACTTTGGAAATTTGCCTATAAGCCGATCTTGAATATTTTGGAAGAACGGCAAAAGAAAGTCACCCAAGGGCTTGCCGACGCTGACAAAGCGGCCAAGGACCGAGGTGAGGCCGAGCTGGAGGCGGAAAAAATTAGAGAAAAGGCTTACAAAGAGGCAAACGAAATTCTGAAAAACGCCAAAGAAGCCGCCAACGCCGAGTCAGCCGAATTGATAAAGAAGTCGAGTGATCAGGCCGACCGGATCATAGCAAATGCCAAATCTGAAGCATCGGCGATGAAAGAGCGGGTCATGACCGATGCCAAGAAGGAGATTTCCGATGTGGTAGTGATTGCGCTGGATAAGATAGTGGGTGGTGAATTCACTATTGAGGAAAAGAAAAAGATGACGAGCAAAGCGATCAGTGAGCTATAACCACGAAAAACGAAAACTTACAAAATTACTAAAAACAAAATTTCATATTTAGCGACTGTTCGTATTTCGTAATTTCGTATTATTTAGTATTTAGCGGTTGAAATGAAGATAAAATCCAAAATCTACGCCGAACTGCTCCTTGAGTCACTCTCGAGTGTCATTTCGACCCATCCCGAGCCCGCCGTGGGGCGGATTGAAGGAGGCGAGAAATCCCATGACAAGGGCAAGAAATTTTCTCTAATCGCAGAGCGGTTTTGGAATCTGCTTCAGAAAAACAAGCAGTACAAGGACCTGCCGAGAATTCTGACGGAATTAGAGCAGCTTTATACCGAGAAGAATGGCGCCAAAGTGGCGTATGTTCAATCCGGTCAAGAATTATCCGATAAGGAATTAAACGATGTTAAGGACAAACTCGAGAAATCAACCGGCAAGAAAGTCATCGTTAAATTCGAGCAAAAAGACATCACCGGCATCACCGCCAAAATCGATGGCAAAGTGATCGATTTGAGTGTTGAGGATAAAATATTGAAGCTTAGAAAAGCATTCGCCCAGAATGGATGACGAATTTACTAATGACTAATGGCCAATTAGCTATTCGCTATTAGAACATTCGCTATCCATTACTGGATGAGCACATTAAAAAAAATCAGCCCGCGCTCAGGTAGTAAGCCAAAGGCGGGCGGAAAACAGTCGAAGCCGTGCACATTGCACGGACAATGATCGAGCTACCGCCTTGAGAGAAATCTCCCCAAGACGAATAAGGACGACGCCGAGAACCAGGCGATCGCAATCCTTTGCATCCAGACGGTCGCCATCGGGTGAACCAGCCCTTCTGTAGCGAACGTCGCTATCCATAGCGACAAGGTCGGCACGACAATCCAGAGGATTGTCTTCAGAAGCTCCTGCCATCCCGGCCTTCTGGCAAGGACGATGATGTCCGTTCGTTCTGCCCATGAGAAAGATTCGTGAATAAACTCACGCGCAATCCGTCGGATAAGCTCCTCATTGATAGGACGGTAAAACTCAGCTTCGACGTTGAAATTCCCGGCGGGCTCTTCCCAGATTTTCACGCCGTCAGCACCAACTAACCTTATGAGCTCCAACTCGTGTGCTCTCCGATTATTCCTCCAATTGGTTTTATTCCCTCGCTGATGCACTTTCCATGACTTGTTGGCCTTCCTGCGTCTGGTACGTTCCCGTTCTGCAGCAATCGACGACATGATTCATTATTCCCTTCCGCTCATTCAGAGCCAGTCCAGCCGTGCTGATGGGCACGGACGAGTTGTAGGGTTGCCATTATAAGAGCGGTAGCCAGCATAGCAATGCCTGCTAGACCCACCAACAGTCCTGTTATGGCTAACGTATCGTAGCCACCTGCTGCCCCAAAAACTAATGCAACACAGCCGGCAACCGCTACGAGTCTCCACCAGACAAAACAAATTCGCATCGCTTTGTCCCCTTTCGCTCAATAGTATAGCATAAAATTGGCTAAAAGCCAATTTAGAATTAAGAATTAAGAATTAAGAATTATGGAAAAGATCCCTGATCAAGTTAGGGATGACAAAATAACCATGATTCGTGATTCATTATTCATAATTCAAAGGAATCATATGTCAGACCTTAAAGTTATCGAAGAGTTAAAAAAAGAAATTTTGGATTTTGATGCCTCGGTGAAAGCCGAGGAGTTTGGCGAAGTTGCCGAAGTCGGCGACGGTATCGTCAAGATTTACGGCCTTCGGGATGCCAAGTATTCCGAGCTCGTAACGATCGAGACCAAAGAGGGCGATGTCACCGGCATGGTTTTGAATTTGGAGGAGACCTCGATCGGCGCTATCGTTCTTGGCGATTACAAGAGCATTGAAGCCGGCAACAAGGTCAAGACGACCGGCGAGGTCGCCAAGATTGATGTCGGCGAGGAGATTGTCGGCCGTGTTGTCGACCCTCTCGGCCAACCGATTGACGGCAAAGGCAAATTCAAAACCGATAAAGCAATGCCAATCGAAAAAGTCGCCCCCGGCGTCATCACGCGGCAAGGCGTTTCCGTCCCGCTTCAGACCGGTATTAAAGCTATTGATGCCCTGATCCCGATCGGCCGGGGCCAGCGCGAGCTGATCATCGGCGACCGCGGCACTGGTAAGACCGCTATCGCTATTGACACCATCATCAATCAGAAAGACCAGCCAAAAGAGAAACGGCCAATTTGTATCTACGTCGCTGTCGGACAAAAGAAATCAAAGGTTGCCCGCATCGTCGCCAAGCTCGAAGAGATGGGCGCGATGGAGTACACTACCGTCGTCTTGGCCGGCGCCTCCGATCCTGCTCCTCTCTCCTTCATCGCCCCTTATGCCGGCTGTGCTATCGGCGAATACTTTATGGAAAAGGGCAAAGACGTTTTAATTATCTTCGATGACCTGACCAAGCAAGCTTGGGCCTACCGCCAAGTTTCCCTGCTTCTGCGCCGCCCCCCGGGACGCGAGGCCTACCCGGGTGATGTTTTCTACCTTCACTCCCGCTTGCTTGAAAGAGCGGCAAGATTAAATAAAGACTTTGGCGGCGGCTCGATGACAGCGCTCCCCATCATCGAAACCCAGGCCGGCGATGTCTCCGCCTATATCCCGACCAATGTTATTTCCATCACCGACGGACAAATTTTCTTGGAATCAGACCTTTTCTACCAAGGCATCCGTCCGGCCTTAAATATTGGAATCTCCGTTTCCCGTGTTGGTGGCGCCGCCCAGATCAAGGCAATGAAAAAGGTGGCTGGTAAGTTAAAATTACAAATGGCACAATACCGCGAATTGGCCGCCTTCGCCCAGTTTGCCTCCGACCTTGACGCCGAGACCAAGAAGACTATCGAGCGCGGCAAAAGAATTACAGAAGTAATGAAACAGCCTCAATACGTACCGATGCCAGTTGAGGAGCAGGTGGTAATTTTATACGCTGCCAACAACGGCTATCTCGACGGCTATGAGGTAGAAGAGATCAAAGAGGTTGAAAAGAATCTTCTTTCCAAAGCCAAGACAGGCATCAAGGATGTTATTTCCGGAATCAAAGATACCGGCGAATTATCAGAAAAGGCCGAGAAGAGATTGATTGACTTTCTCGAGAAAAATACTAAAAAAATCGCCGAGGCAGAAGCTGAGACGAAAAAATCCGAGAGCGAGGAAGAAGAAAAACCAAAGAAGAAGTAAATAAAATGTCATTTCGAGCCTGCCTGTCGGCAGACAGGCCATTGAGGAGCTTCAAGGCGAGAAATCTACCGCTTAATTGCAGCTAGAACATTAAGACGTAGATCTCTCGTCGTGAAACCACTCACGATGTCGAGATGACACCGCACATCGACAAATAAAAAAACCGCCCGCCCAGAACCATATAGGTTCGAGACAGGCCGGTCAGTCCGGTCGCCGATACAGTCCTTTCAGCTGTATTATCGACGCCGGGAGGATAAGTAAGGATGGGATCAACTGAATTGGTCATTGCACTCATAGTTAATGCCGAGCGCATCCAGGGTCATTTTCATCCCTGCAATAACCAGCCACTGCTCGACAGCCAGTCCCGCAGGAAGCATGATAATCAGCTTATCGCCATCTCCCCATCGGACATCTGCTCCCAGTATGCCCTTCGCCTCCAACTCTCGTGTAATACGGGAAGGCGTAGACACATGCATATTCCACCTCCTTTCACTTGTTATCTTTTACAACAAAACGCACAATTAGTCAACAATTTGTCATCGTTATGTCATTTCGACCCCTCGCCTACGGCGAGGTTGGAGAAATCTCATGAGATCTCTCGACTTCGCTCGAGATGACAATAGGAATTAAAATATTATGGCAAGTACCCAAGAGTTCAGAAGAAGAATTAAGTCGGTAAATAATACCCGGCAGATTACCAAAGCGATGGAGATGATCGCTTCTATCAAGATGCAAAAGGCAGTCAAAACTGCCGCTTCTTTGCGTAGTTACGTTCAAAACGCTTGGAACATGCTTGAGCTATTGGCCAAGATGACCTCGCCGGAATCACATCCGCTTTTGAATGCCAAAGAGAGCAACCGGACCGCGGTAATTCTTATTACCTCCGACCGCGGCCTTGCCGGCGCTTACAATTCTGATGTAATTCGGAAATTGAACCAATACATAAAAACCGGTGTCATCTCGAGCGAAGTCGAGAGATCTTCTGAAAAGATTTCTCCAACGACTACGTCGGGTCGAAATGACAACATAGACATAATCGCCATCGGCAAAAAAGGCGCCGAGTATGTCAAACGCTATCAGGTCGGCAACCTGATCGCCGAATTCCCTGCTCTTGATGAAATCAATTATGATGAAGTCATTCCGATCGCCAAAATGGCGATTGATGAATATGTCAAAGGCACATACGGCAAAGTGACGGTCGTTTACTCCCACTTCGTCTCTTCGCTCAAACAGACTCCGGTCGCCAAGCAAGTCCTGCCGATCACCACCGAGCACATTGATATTCCAGAATTGTGGGAGCCTGCAGATGTCCCTCTCCTTAACAAGGAGAGGTTAGGTGAGGTTAAGGGAGGCGAGAAATCCCATGGCCCAAGCGTTGAATTCAAATTTGAGCCCAATCCCGATGCTGTTTTGGAGAGAATCCTGCCACAGTTTACCCGGATACAGGTCTATGGCGCCATGATCGAGGCCAATGCCTCCGAGCATTCCGCCCGTATGGTCGCGATGAAGAGCGCCACCGACAGTGCCGGCGATCTGATCGATGAGTTAAAATTGGTTTACAATTCCGTCCGCCAAGGCAACATCACTCGCGAAATCGCCGAGATTTCAGGTGCGGCAGAGGCGATGAAGTGAGCCTCCGGCTCACAGTATTTAGTATCAGGTATTTAGTATTTAGCATTACAAACCTGTCATTGGGAGGTCGCCTAGGCGACGGTGGCAATCCCAAAAATGTCATCCCGAGCGTTTTCCTCTGTCATCCTGAGCGAGAGCGAAGGATCTAGAAGCCAACGGCTTCGCCTAGATTCTTCACATTCGTTCAGAATGACAAACAGAAGATGACACCGTACCTTAAAATTAAAGAATGCTACTCGAGTAAACCCAAGTAGCATTCGATTCCATGAACCACCCGCTATTTCTGGGGGTGGTTGGGGCACTCAACCTTAGAGTCCCAACAGGGCATCCGCGGTCGTCGGTCCGGCGGAGAAGGCCTATCAGCCTTCCGCCTATCGGGAACGATGTTATGCGCCCGGTTGAATCTGGCTATGCATTGATTACAGTCCATGCCACACCTCCTTCACATGTTTATTCTTTTACAACAAAATGCTGGATGAGTCAACATTTACGTCATCCTTCGAACGCAAAGCAAATTAACAAATTAAGAATTTCGAATGACCAAATCAATCCCCAATTTAAGAATTTATTAATTAGAGAATTGGGATTTGATTAGAAATTAGAAATTAATAATTTAGGAATTTACCATGAAAAATGGAGTTATTACACAAATTATCGGCGCGGTAATTGATGCACGCTTCGACGACAAACTGCCGGCAATTTACGACGCGCTTGAGTGCAAGTTAAATGACCAGCGCCTCGTTTTTGAGGTCCAACAGCACTTGGACGAGCACACTGTCCGGGCTGTTGCAATGGCTTCGACCGACGGCTTACAGCGCGGTACGGAATTGACCAATACCGGCGGGCCGATCAAGGTTCCGGTCGGCAAAGAGTCAATCGGCCGCATGTTTTCTGTCATCGGTGAGCCGATTGATGGTAAGCCGGCGCCAAAAACCGATACCTACTATCCGATCCACCGGCCAGCCCCTAGCTTTGACGAGCAAAATACCAAAACCGAAATTTTCGAGACCGGCATCAAGGTTATTGATCTGATCGCTCCGATCACGAAGGGTGGGAAAGTCGGACTTTTTGGCGGTGCCGGCGTCGGCAAGACGGTGCTCATTACAGAATTGATCAGAAATATTGCCACCGAACATAGCGGCATCTCAGTTTTCGCCGGTGTCGGCGAGCGGACCCGTGAAGGAAACGACCTCTATAATGAAATGAAAGAGTCCGGCGTTTTGGAAAAGACCGCCTTGGTCTTCGGCCAGATGAATGAGCCGCCGGGAGCCCGTATGCGCGTGGCTCTCTCAGGTCTGGCTCAAGCTGAATACTTCCGCGACGAAGGCAAGGACGTTCTCCTCTTCATCGACAATATCTTCCGTTTCACCCAAGCCGGCTCGGAAGTTTCAACCTTGCTCGGCCGGATGCCTTCAGCTGTAGGCTACCAGCCGACACTGGCTGAGGAGATGGGCCTCTTGCAAGAGAGAATTACTTCAACCAAAAAAGGCTCGATCACCTCCGTCCAAGCTGTCTATGTGCCGGCTGATGACCTGACCGACCCTGCTCCGGCCACGACCTTTGCTCACCTTGACTCGACTATTGTCTTGGAAAGAAGCTTGGCCGAGCTCGGCATCTATCCGGCAGTTGATCCACTCGCCTCAAACTCCACTATTCTCGATCCGAATATCGTCGGTGAAGAGCATTATGCAATTGCCCGTGAAGTCCAAAGAATCCTCCAAAGATACAAAGACTTGCAGGACATTATCGCCATCCTCGGCATGGAGGAGCTTTCCGATGATGACAAACGCACCGTCTCCCGAGCTAGAAAGATTCAGCGCTTCCTCTCCCAGCCTTTCCATGTCGCCGAAGTCTTCTCCGGTATCACCGGCGTCTATGTCCCCCTCAAGGATACAGTCACCGGCTTCAAAGAGATTATCGAGGGCAAGCACGATGACAAACCGGAAGCGGAATTTTACATGAAGGGCGACATTTCGCAAGTAGCGGAATAGTCCATAAATGAACAACGAAAAACCTAACAACAAACGACGAACTGTTAGTCGTTAGGAAGTTAGTCGTCCATTAATGAAATAAATATGAACACTTTCAAACTAAAATTAATAGCACCAGACGGCGTCAAATACGAAGAAGATGCCACTGAGGTCACCCTGCCGACGGCCGACGGGCAGATCACTATTCTTCCGAACCATATGCCGCTGATCTCCCTCGTAAAACCAGGCGAGATTGTTATCAAAAACGGCTCAAAGAGTGAGGAGCTGGCGACTGAGGGCGGTATTGTCGAGGTTTCCACCAATGAGGTCAAAATCCTTGCCGATACGGCCGAAGAAGCATCTTCTCTTGATGAATTGAAAATTGTCGAGGCGAAGAAAGCAGCCGAGACTCGTCTCGCCCAAGCCAAAGATGATGTCGAGTTCACCGAAGCTACCGCTCTGCTTGAAAAACAGCTAGCCAAATTATCAATTCTCGAGAGACGCAAGAAAAAATACCGCTAACGTTTATTTGATTATTTTAATCGCTTTGCCGTTTATGAGTGCGTCGGCAATTTTTTTGTAAGCCGAAGTCAGGATACGCTGATATGTGCTCTGTGAAGTTTCCATAATGCTGGCTGCCTCGGTCTGCTCCATAGTTTCGATGTTTTTCAATCTTAGAGCTTCCATCTCCTCATGAGTCAGCTCGACTTCGTCCAAAAAGCGCAAGGGCACTCCCCTTGGTTTGAAATAGGTAACCTCCGGATTGAAAACTATTCTTCTAATTTTTCGTGGGCGCATATATTTATTATAATTCTTCTGAAGAGAAAAGTCCCGAAGTGCACTTCGGGACATCTTATTTCCCCGAGCTGATCTCTTTGATTCGTTCCTCTATCGCTCTCAAATCACCTCTCAAAATCTCGTCTTCCTCTTTCAACTCTGACACTTCCTCTTCTCTGGTCAGATAATTTCTTCCGTAACCCGCACCATAACCCATGCCGTACCCTCTTCCATATCCTTGGCCATATCCCATTCCCACACCGCATGGTCCGAGTACTCTGCCGGTCATCGGGCCCATGCCCCGCGGACCTGTCTTGTCAAATCTTGGCATCTTTCTCACCCCCTTTCGGAGATTGTTAATAGTTCTATATTATGAATATATACCCATTACTCAATCTTGTCAAGAGGTTTTTAGTGCTCTAAAAATATTTTCGCAAATCGTTTTTAAATATGCCCGTCCCGAAATATCGGAGCGGGCATATGGTATAAAGAGCCTTTGTCAGGTTCCTCCGTTTGGAGTGAGACAGCATCCGATCTGAAGACAATCCTTTGCCCCATGGACTCTACGGTCGCGTCGAGCGGTGACAACGATGTCAGCCATCTCACCGCGAGAGTAGTGTGCAGTTACCCTCATGTGCCAATCAGTCTCCTGCACTTTACCCTCGTCATCATAGTAGCCGAATCTCTTTGCCGCCGATTCGACTATCTCCTGCATGACATAGACATTACTTGATTCGATTGCCATTCTAAGCACATCATGATAGTCACGGTCATCAGGGAAATGGACTCCCTTCATGCCGTAGGAGACAACACGCTTCAAGATGTAGCCGCTATCCTGCCCGAGTATCTTCCAGTCAACCGGAGGATGCTTTTTCCGAACAAGGTATGTTCTTGGAATAAACTGCCGGATCGAAACAAGTGTGTTCTCATCAATGTATTGTCGAAGAATCATTTCAATTTCTTCGTCACCCTCATCGTTCCGGAGGATCGCCAGCATTGCTTTTGACCCGAGAAACGGTTTGGGTGGGATCAGAAATCTGATTTTATCTGTAGAATACATCTCTGACAAATACGAGCGCAGTGGAATATTCCGGTTCATCTCCGAAAAATCCAATAGGAGAGGCGGAGATGTTTCCGAAAAGACCATCTCGGCCATATCATCTCGACGAAAAGAGATCTCGTTGATCACGGTAAGATCAACACCGAAAGATGCAAGCTTTGCCTTGAGAATGGCAAACTCGGGCTCATAGAATCTCTCTTGATCGCCGTAGATCAGCATCGCGTTGTTTATACCGTACGCTTTGATGGCTCTGGCAATCTGAGCCGCCACCCCGGGATAGCACTGGGCATTAGGCATCACCGCGTCACGGATGTTGGCTGTTAGTGTGGAGTAGCCGAGGCCATGTTTGTTCTGTCCGTCGATCTCGGCAATATAGTAACGCCCATTCGCCGATTCGATCAGATCAACCTTGCAGATTGCCGGCGTCAGACCAGGATTCAGGAGCTGTATCTCTTTCATCGGGATAGGCACCCCCCTCATGAAAATAGCACATAGTTTCTGCCAACAACGGCCCTTGCCTTTCTTGGGATCAAGGGCGATCGACGCCATATAGGAGAGACCAAAAAGGCTTTTCTCGAGACTCTTGCCGAGTTCAGCCAATTGCACCTCTTTGTCAGCGTCGATTGTGTAGACACTCGGGGAGAGAATAAAGCCGTGGCTTCGCTCTCTGCCATCATTCCAAAGTCCGGATTCCCGAACTACGTCTCGGACGGAACGCATCATTGTACTATCTCCCGCTCTGTGCACCCTGTCGCCAGGTGTGTCCGACTTCGAGCTTAGCCAGACAACCGAGCAACAAGTGATTGTAAAAGTGCTATAAAAATTTCTTAAGATCCCTAATATCGTTAATGACGAAACACGGTTTTACCCCTCTGGGTCTTTCCGAAGCAAATTTTCCCTTCTTGAGAAAAATTGTTTGGCAACCGGCCGATCCCCCTGATTTTATTTCCGACGATAACCGGTCTCCCACAACAAAAACTTCTTGAGACCGAAGAGAACACTTTGCCAACAGCTCCCGAAAAAACTCGGGGCTTTTTTCATCGACAAAAAAGACTTCCTCAAAAAATTGGCTCAGGTCTTTACGATTCAAAATCTCTTCCCTGCCATTCTCGCGTTGGCTCAAAAGAAAGAGGCGAAGGCCGGACGATCTTGCCAATTCGAGCATTTTCCTGGCGCCAAAAATAATTCGCCTGCTTTCTGGGTCATAAATTGTTCGATTAAAATCAAATATAATTGCTTTCATTTTTTCTCCACAACAAAAAAGACTTCCTTGCGGAAGCCAGATTTTATATTTAAAGAATTTCTAAATCATAGTAAATTTAAGAAACACCAAAAAATCATTCTTCCGCGAAGAAAGCAGATAATGCCAGTTGCTGTTGAATTTTTGGTTTAGATTTTCCATTCGGTTATTAACTTAGCAGTTTGGTGCTCCGGCTGTCAACTTTATTTGCAGATTGTCAAGTCCTAGTGCTCTAAAAATATTTTCACAAAACGTTTGATCTCTTTATAATCTGAGAGCCAATTGATCTCCGGAAATCGCCGGAACCAGGTCATCTGCCTCCGGGCGAATTGATGGATTTTCCATTTGAGATCCTGCGACATTTGATCGAACGAAGGGTATGATTGATATACAAGATAATCTGTCATCACTTTATACTCTAGCCCTAATCCGGTAAGCCACTCGGGATCAATACCCTGTTTCAACAGTCCTTCTGTTTCTTTCATCATTCCGGCCTTGAAACGTTCATCAACCCTTTTATCGATTCGCTCGTGTAATTCCTGGCGAGGGACATCTACTCCAATTTGTAAAACTTTGAAATCCGGCTCGATTTTTGTCGGTCTTAATCCTTCTTGCTCCAATTCGATCGCTCGGATCAGGCGGCGGCGGTTTTTGTGGTCGATCTTTGCATATTTATCCGGATCTATTTCTTCCAAAATATCGTTCAACTGTTTAACCGTTAGTTTATCTAGTTTTGGTCTTGAATACAGCTTTTGCTTATTTTGAGGCTTAGGATTTGGGATTTGATTAGAAATTAGAAATTTGGAATTAGAAATTGGTTCAAGGATGAACCCCTCAGTGAGCCCTTGGACATAAAGTCCTGTTCCTCCGACAATAATCGGCAATTTTCCACGAGAAAATATGTCTTCGATCGCCCTCCGAGCAAGCGGCAAATAATCGAAAAGAGTCATCTTTTCTTCGGGCTCGACGATATCGATCATGTGGTATTTGACGCCGTCATATTCTTTCAAATCCTTACCAGTTCCGATATCAAGTCCACGATAAACTTGACGAGAGTCGGCTGAAACGATCTCGCCATCGAATTCTTTTGCCAATTGGACGCCAATTCCCGTTTTCCCGCTAGCCGTCGGTCCGACAATGGCAATAATTTTTCTCTTTATCTTTGGCATTATATTGTTATAATAAACTTCCAAAGGATTCTAGCAAATATCGGGGCATAATTCTACTCAACTATGAGTTATCTCACTAATTTAATCTTAAAAAAACGCTATTTTGTCGGGGCGCTTCTTGCGGCCATTCTATTCATAATTTATCTCCCCAACATCGCTTCCCTTTCGCTCGGTCAAGACGAAAGAGTTTTTCTCGATTTCGCTATCATCACGATTTATCTATTTTCCGTTATCTCGGCTGCTGTTTATGGCTTTAGCCGACCGATAAAACAAGCTTTAGCACAAACATTGCTTCTGAATGTCTCATTATTTTTGATTGTGTTCTTGGTCTCTTGGCAGACATATCAAGCGTTTAATTCCGAATTGCTCCTTGCCGAAGTTTTGATATTGCCAGAAATGCTCATTTTTCTGATTATCGGGCTTTTTTTGGCTAAATTTACTACAAAAAAGGTCAGTTTTGCCAAAATTTCGCTATTTTCGTTGATAATTGTATTTCTAATTTTGATTTCTGCCACCACAAAATATATCTCCCGTTTTGAATTCGGGCCGCACCGCACTGGCGCCGACATCGTCTGGCTGGCAACAGTCCAATATTACGGCGATTTAAATAACTCACCTTATCCCAAAGCTGAAAAATATCTCAATCTGACAACGGCTCTTGACCCCCGTTTTTGCCGCCCTTACTCCTTTGGCCTGATTTCTTTTTTCGACAAAGACAAAATTGATCGGGCGATCGCTCTTGGTAAAAAAGGGGTCAAAAACTGTCCCGACGATTGGGCTATTTCTTTCTTCCTCGGCGCTTCCTACAACAAAAATAATAATGTAGAGCAAGCCGCTTATTATTTCGATCTGGCTGCTAGCGCTCCGACTGCTCCGGATCAGCTCAAAACAAGCGCCTCCGATTATCGGAAAAACAACGGCTTGGTTGGCGATAATTAGCATTTTGGAATAAAATAGTAATATGATCAAAATATTCAGACTGAGTTTGCTGCTACTGGGATTGGTATTATTTTTGCCGATCCAGTCCCAGGCGAGAGACGCAAGCCAGATTACCGACTGGTACATCAAGGATTTCAAATCAGAGATTACCGTAAATAAGGATTCTTCCCTCTCGATTACGGAATATATCACTGCCGATGCCGGCAATTTGCCGGACAAGCATGGCATTTTTCGGATACTGCCAACGTTTTACCAGAAATCCGCTTCTGAAAAGATAAAAACGCCGGTCAAATTAATCAGCATCACCGACTTTGACAACAAACCGTACAAGTACTCCGCCTCGAGAAATATTGATTCTATCACCTGGAAAATCGGGGATCCCGACGTTACGGTCAGGGGCGAAAATTATTATAAAATCACCTATAAGGTAGAAAATACCATTCGGTTCGATAATCAGAGTTTTGATGAGTTTTATTGGAATTTATCAGGCAATTTTTGGCAAATTCCGATTGATAATTTCGAGGCGACTATCAATTTTCCTGATGAAATAAATCAAGACAACACAGAAACCGTCCTCTACTCCGGCGACTTCGGTCGCAAGGACGATGGAATGGCTCAATCAAATTGGATCAATAACAATGCTTTAAGCGTTAGTTCTTTGGAAACTCTGACGGTCGGCAAAGGCATAACCGTCTCAATCACCTTTCCCAAAGATATTATCAGCCCTTACGTTCCTTCGATCTGGGAGCGGTACAACATTTTTCTCATCATAATCGTTCCCTTGATCGCTTTCTTTACCTGCCTCTATCTCTGGCGCCGTTTCGGGGCTGACCCGAAATTAAAAAAAGCCGAAATGGTCCAATACGAACCACCCCTCGACCTTTCTCCAATGGAGCTCGGTACGCTGTTTTCAAACGGCTATTTCCAAAACAAATATATTTCCGCCGCCTTGATCAACGCCGCCGTCAAAAAGATAATCAAAATCGAAGAGATACCGAAAAAGGGACTTTTCGGAAGCAAAGATTTCAAATTAGCTTTGCTAGATCAGGCCAAGACCAAGTCGCTGAGCGAGGCAGAGAAAATTTTGGTGACAAAAGTTTTTGGTGGAAAAGACACAATTAAACTCTCAGATCTCAAGGATAAGTTTTATGAAGATATCCCGCTTATCAAAGAGAAAGTCAACGCCAGTTTAGCCGAAAAAAAATTATTTGCAAAAGAGGGCTTTGTCTGGCAAATAATTATGGTCATCTTGGGCGCCCTCTTTTTTGGTCTTGGTGTCTTACTTGCTGTAATGATGGTTGTATATCCCGGCATCGGTTTTATAATAGCTGGGCTGATAATGATGATTTTTTCGTTTCTGATGCGACGGCGGACAAAAGAGGGAGCGGAAGCTTTTTGGCAAGTACAAGGATTTAAGCTCTTTATGACCAAAGCGGAGAAATATCGCCAACAATTTCACGAGAAGGAAGGGATGTTTGAGAAGCTCCTGCCCTATGCCATGGTTTTTGGCATTACTTCGATCTGGATAAATAATATGAAAAAAATTTTGCAAGCGTACTGTCTCTTATCT
>FLOH01001208.1_pt1 | contig 41540 bp, 32 predicted proteins | sample 756751 | NCBI WGS metagenome assembly FLOH01 (sample SAMEA4026879, study PRJEB14308) | marine metagenome | biome: coastal water; material: water | depth 74 m
GCTCTAACCAACTGAGCTAACCGCCCGCCGGCATGATATCGGCGCTGTCGCGGTTGACTCGACGCTACGCCCGATTGGGGCGATTGTTGGGCGCGTCGCCACAGCAGGCAACGCGCCCAACATCCACGGTGAAGCTAGGAGTGCTCGACTCCGGCTGTGCCCATGTCCGTACCGACGCGCATCATGCCGACGGCCCCCTTGCCGGCTTGGTCGAATTGGTGGCTGACGAAGATGTAGGACCGGTCCTCGACGAGTTCCATCTCGAACACACCACCACCCGAGGGCCGGCACGGCGAGCGCCTGGCGACCGTACGTGTCATTTTTCGGATTACCGTCGGCGAAGACGCGATCGAAGATTGTGCCGACGACGTGAAAGCTCGACAACTGGCTGGGGCCGGCGTTGAGGAAGAAGATCCGGAGGAATGGCTTCTTGCCCGTCATCTGGATCTGCTTTTTCGCGTACTGACCTGGAACTCCGTTGAAGGCGAACGCGTCAGGCTTGTTGTTTTGCATGTCTTCGAACGATGTGTAGAGCTCCGACTGAACGAGAGCAATCTCTTGCATCGGTGCGCCGAAGCCTTGCTTTGGTTGCACGATGATCATGCCGTCCGTACCCATGCCGATGTGTTGGAGCACGGGCGGTGTGCCGCAGTGGTTCATAAACACACCCGGGTACTCGGCCGTGAACGTGTACGAGATCGATTCGCCTGGCAAAATCGACTTGAAGGCCTTGCCTGGGTTGATCCTCGCGGCATGGAAGTCGACGGAATGAGGCAGCGTCGACGAGCCGTCATTCTTGAGGTTGATGGTGACGCTATCTCCCTGCACAACGCGCAGCGCTGGGCCCGGCACGGTCTTGTTGAACGTCCACATGTCGTAGACCTTCTCGCCAACCTTGACGCGTTGCTCCGAAGCGGCGAGGTCGAACGTCTTCGGGCCCGGTTGAACCGGCTTGGTCGTGGCGGGGGGGGGGTTGGGCCCCGAGGCGGACAGCGCGACATCTACAGTCTGCGCGTCTGCCATGCCCGACATGCCTGCTATCTCAATGGACTGTGGCGGCTTGGTAGCCGTTGGTGCGGGTGCGCCAGCTGCTTGCACCTTGCCTTAGCCAGCGACGAAACGGTCGCCAGATGCAGAACTGCCACAGGCCGTGAGAACAACTGCGCTGAGAATGATCGCGAACGCACAGGTAGCCGCTCCCTTCTTAACAGGGATCAATCGGGGTGAGTGCCTGGTGAACTCCAGTCAGATAATCGGTCGCGATGGAGGAACCGCGACCCTACTGAAAGTGTGCCATTTGTGTGACACCAACAGGCATTTTTTATACACACTGTTGCCATCGAGATATGTGTGTTCGTACTGACGATCATGCTCTGCATTGGATGCTGCGGAACCGGGGCGCTAGGATCTCGCGGTGACCCGCGATTCGCTCCGACCGTTCGTCAAGCGCCTGCTACCGCGTCAGTTGTTGACGATCTCACCGATCGAAATCCTTGGTAGTGCGGTGGCGATCGGAATCTTGCTCTTCCTCAGCAATTTGTCAGAGGCTGCGATCGGGGATCCCTTGTTTGTGGCGCCACTCGCGGCATCGATCGCGATCATTTTTGTTGACCCAAAGATGACCGTCTCACGGACCTGGAATGTGGTGGCTGGGCAATTTCTCTCGGCTGCGGTGGCGCTCGGCGTGGTGGTGTTGATCGGTGGGCAGATCGAATTGGTTGCGATGGTTGCGATGGGACTCGCCCTGCTTGTGATGCATGTGGCTCGGTGCCTGCATCCACCCGCCTGTGCGACGGCAGTACTGATGGTCGTCACGCCGGAAGCCCAGTACCCCTTCTTTCTGTTCCTGCCTGTACTTCTAGGGGCGTTCGTGGTCGTCTCCGTCGCGTGGACCGTCCATCTGTTGGAGGCGCGCTTTCCGAGTCGTTGGGGCCGTTATCAAGTGTGGCAGCGGCGGACCGGCGGCTAGCGTTTAGCGAGCAGTTCGCCCCACGAGCAGAGCTTGATACGCGGACGGCCATGAGGGTCCCCGAGGGCGCGCTCGTGCGCATCGATAGATTCCCAGTGGCCGTACTCGATCGCCTCGGGACGATGATCGGCGACGAGCGCCTCGATCGCCTCGATCGTGGGCGAAGGTGCATCGTGCAATCGCCCGGCGGCGAGGTCTTCGAGGAGCGCGCCTGCAGTCTCGACGGCATCCTTTTTGTTTGTACCGATTACGCCGCTCGGGCCGCGCTTGATCCAGCCAGTGCAGTAGACGCCGCGTACGGGTTTGCCTGTCGCGTCGAGCGCGCGCCCCTCAGCATGGGGTATGACGCAGCGCTTCTCGTCGAACGGAACGCCCTCGACAGGTAGACCGCGATAGCCGACGCTGCGCAGTACGAGGCCGCAGGGGATGGTCTCCGTCTGATCGGTGGCAATGGCGCGGATCGACCCATCATCCGAACGCTCGAGTCGGTTACGGACCATCACGATCTCCTCGACCCGCCCATCGCCACGGATCTCGAGGGGCGAGGGCAGATAGCGCAAGGTGACGGTGCGGGGCTTGGTGGTGCGAGAGCGCTGGGCGTACTTGAGCACGGTCTCGACGTTGCGCTGATCCGGCTTGCTGGCCTCGGCAAAATCGACCTGGCTGAGCGCATCGAGTGCTGCTTCGGCCGGGTCGATAATGACGTCCGCGATCTGCAACTCGCCAAGCTCGAGTAGTTCAGGGTTCGTATAGGCGGCCTGCAAAGGACCGCGTCGTCCGGCGATCAGGACGTCGCTGATCGTCGACTTCGCGAACTGCTCAATCGCATGATCACCCGTGTCGGTCGGGGCTAATTCCTCGGGTGCCAGCACGAGCATGCGCGCGACGTCGACGGCCACGTTGCCGTTGCCGATCACCATGGCACGATCGACTTGGAGGTCTGGGTCGAGGTTGTAAAAATCGGGGTGCCCGTTGTACCAGGCAACGAATGCAGTAGCCGGAATCGAGCCAATCAGGTCCTCGCCCGGAATTCCCATGCGGCGGTCGGCTTGCGCTCCATAGGAGTAGATGACGGCGTCGTAGTGTTCCATCAACTGCGCGTGAGAGATGTCACGGCCAATCTCGATATTGCCGAACATGCGAAAGCCCGGCTTGGCGGCGATTTTCTCGAACACCTTCGAGACGGCTTTGATCTTCGGATGGTCGGGAGCGACGCCGGCACGTACCAATCCCCATGGGGTCGGCAGACGATCAAACAGGTCGACCTCGATCGCGCCCTCGGCATCAAGTAGGTGTCCTGTGGCGTAGAAGCCAGCCGGACCGGCACCAATGACAGCAATGCGGGTAGGACGATTTGGCATACCGGCAAGGTAGCGCGGACGTCGTCAGGACTGGGCTACCGGCTGCCGTTCGCTCGCCCCGAGTGAGGCCTCGAATGTCCAGAAGGGGTCAGGCCCGATCTGGACATTGGATCAACGAGCAAACTCGTCATCGAATGTTCGAATGTCCAGAAGGGGTCAGGCCCGATCTGGACATTGGATCAACGAGCAAACTCGTCATCGAATGTCCGAATGTCCAGATCGGGCCTGACCCCTTCTGGACATTCGAGGTGCCTTTGGTTGGCACGTCGGGGGCACCAACGGCGACTCGACGCGTTTGGGCGCCGAGTCTAGGCTGCGACGCGCAGCGGCTGCACGGCGAAGGCCGGGTCGTATGCGTGCAGTTCTGAGCCGTGCGCACGCAGCCACGCGTGAGCGTCTCGCCAATCGGGACGAAGCTCTTCGACTGCGGCCCAGAACTTTGGTCCATGGTCGAGGTGTCGGAGGTGGCACAGCTCGTGTACGACGACGTAGTCGAGGACGTGGAATGGCGCGAGCATCAGTCGCCACGAGAGTGAGACGGTGCCGCTCTGGCTGCAGGAGCCCCAACGCGACGTGCCATCGGCAATCCGGAGCGTTGTTGGGTGCGGCTCGGGCAGGTCGGCGATCAGCGCCGTCGCGACGCGACGGGTCTGCTCGCGGTACCAGCGTTCCACCATTCGGGCCGCGTCTTTGAGGTTGGGTGCGGCCACCAAGACCGAGTCGTCCGTGCTCATTACCCTCGAGCGGCTGGCCTGGCGCAGCGTCAATGGCAGGTCGGTGCCATGGCGCCAGACGACATCGGCGCGTTCGAGGCCGAGGTGGCGTTGCTCGAGTCGAGCCGACTGACGGGCAATCCATTCGCGGTGCGTCGCGACCAGTTCGCGTCCTGTGCTCTCGCCGCCGCGGGCGGGCAAGACCAGTTCGACACCCGTCCCAGCCTTCGCAACCAAACGAACACGGCGCGCGCGCGGAGATCGACGCACGGGCACGCGCACTCCATCGACGTCGAGAACCTCCACGGGCACAGGATCACGACAGCGCCGGACGGAGCGTTGGAATGGCTGATCTCACCCCGTGGATGGTTCGGGTCACTCATGGTCGCTCGCAAGCCCGCCGATGCTGGCATAGTGCGCACATGACTGACTGGAATACCTGCGATCTCTGCGATGACAACCCCGGCGCGATTCGTGTCCCGGTTCCTGGGTTGCGGCATTTCGGTGGCACGACGCGCTTCACCGGTCCGGTGATGACGGTGCGCTGCGACGCCGACAACACGCGCGTCAAAGAGCTCGTTAACACTCCGGGCGAGGGCCGCGTGCTGATCGTCGACGGTGGCGGCGGCTTAGTCACAGCGCTGGTCGGTGACGTCGTTGGCGCCGAAGCCGTTGCCAACGGCTGGGCGGGCATCATCGTCGATGGTTGCGTGCGCGATTCTGCCGGTCTTGCCGCGCTCCAGCTCGGCGTGATGGCGATTACGACCTGTCCGCAGCGCCCCGCGCGCGTGGGGCAGGGGACCGCGGGCGACGAGCTTGTCTTTCGTGGCGTGCCGTGCCGTGTGGGCGATATCGCCTATGCGGATGAGGACGGCGTCGTCCTCATGCCCGCGTCGGCGTGAGCGCCTCCACCCGGCTACGACGTCGAGGAGACCGCGCGTGCAATCAAGACGGTCAGCATCAAAATTGCGAGCAGTACCTGCAACACCATCACGCCCTTGGCGAGGCGCGATACCACTGCCTCGGAGGTTGGGCCATACGTCGAATTGACGTTGAATGAGATGAACAGGTAGTCGATTACATGGGGCATCGGCGGCTCCTGATCGTCGCGGGCAGGCCAGACAAAAGCACCACCAGGCGTGCGAATGTCGAGCACGAGGTAGACGACCGAAAAGACCAACACGCTGACGCCGTACACAGCTGCGACATCCCACAGCGAGCCGAGACCACTACCGTGAGCCCCGTTCGCCGTACTCACCATCGACACGACGTTGGCGACGACCTGCACCACTGAGAAGGTCAGATAGACAGCCGCGACTCGGAACACCCACTTCGGATACGGCTTGTAGATGACGAGGATCAGGCTCAGTGTGACGAGGACGAATACGGCCGTTCCAACCCATTCGAGTGGGCGCTCTAGTGCAGCAGACTCGCCCGCGAGTACCTTTTCGCGAACGAGATAGCGGCCGAGGGTCGTATTGAGGATCCAGATGATCGTGGTCGTGAAAATGATCAAGAACCGCCCGCGGCCCTCTGTCACACGCACGTGCAAGCGCTCCGCTGGTGCCAAGCGCAGTATCGAGTCGTCAGTCACCGTCGTACCTCTCCCTCGAAACGACGAGTATACGCGGGATTGGAGCGCTGAAATGTCGTTGCGAGAGCCAGGCTCCGCAACGCATTTCAAACTCCGGACGGAAGTACCCCCAACGGGATTCGAACCCGTGTAGCCGCCGTGAAAGGGCGGTGGCCTAGGCCGCTAGCCGATGGGGGCCCGCGGCGCAGAATACCGACCTTGGGCCGTTATGCAGCGCACACCGGGTCTGTCCGGGCAGCGTCGTAGCCTTTCGGTAGATGGATCGCTCCGAACGGCTCACCGGAAATGCAGACACGTCGCTCGAGACGTGCCGCAAATGCCCATCGAAGTTGGTGCAGCCCGTCCAGTGGCGCCGCCTTGGTGACGACCTCTGGGAAATCGACCTGCGCTGCCCCGATTGTGGTCGGGCCAGTCGCGAGTGCGTGCCGACCGACGCCGTCGCGAAGTACGACCACGTCATGCGTCGAGCACGCGTGTCGCTCGAACGACACCTCGAGGCAATCGAGCGTGTCGACTCCGCGGATGCCCGCAGGCCCTACGGCGAACCGGCACCCGACCTGCGGATCCTGCCCGAGGATCACGGTCTTCCGCCGGCCGCGTAGGAGCCCGCGATGACGGATCTCGGCGGCCGCTACCGCCTCGAGGCGTCGCTTGGGCGTGGTGGCACGGGTGAGGTGTTTCGAGCGCGCGACCAACGACTCGACCGTGTTGTAGCGATCAAGATGCTGCATCCGTGGGTCGCCACTGATGAGGGCGCCCACGAGCGCTTTCGCCGCGAAGCCACGACACTCGCCCAACTGCGACACCCAAACATCGTGCAGGTGCTCGACTTCGACGACTCGCCGCCAGCACCATTTCTCGTGCAAGAACACTGCGGTGGTGGCACGCTCGTCCGTCGCACGGCCGATGCGCCACTCCCGTGGCCCGAGGTCGCCGAGATCGGATTAGCTATCGCCCGCGGGGTGGCGCACGCACATGCCAGCGGCGTGACGCACCGCGATCTCAAGCCCGGCAACGTGCTCTATGGCGACGATGGGCATCTGCGCGTCGCCGACTTCGGTTTGGCCGACGTCTTGCGACGCAGCGCGGACGAGGCCGACCTAACCGACGACGGCTCGCGCGTCGGCAGCCCCGAGTACTGGTCGCCAGAGCAGGCGGCCGGGCTGGCCGTCACCGAGCGGGCGGACATGTATGCGCTTGGTTGCATCCTCTACGAGTTGGCGACGGGCGCATTGCCGTTTGAGGGATCCGATCGGATCGAGGTCGGCACGCGCCGCATGCATGAGGACCCGCCGCTACCGACGCAGTTTGTCCCCGACCTCCCACCCGAGGCCGAGGCGTTGATCATGTCGCTCCTCACGCGTGCGCCCGAGCGACGACCACGCGCCGAGGACGTGGCGCGCATGCTGGCGGGAGACGTACCGACCTTGCCCGAGCACGATGCCGCCGAGACGACGCGGATCCCCGCCTACGAGATCCCCGACACGCTGATTGCTCCGCCCGACGCCACACCACGTCCGGGAGTGCGCGGCGGCGGTATCCGCGTGGGCGTCGTACTGCTGGCGTTTGGTGTCTTCCTGATGGGCCTTGGGGTCGCCGCGGGTGTCGGGCTGACGCGCGCCGGCATCGTCCCGGAGAATCCGCTCGGTCGGATGGCGGCGGGCGCCGGTCTGAGTGTTTTGGGGGGAGCCGCAGTGATCTGCCTTGCCCTGGCTGTAATCGCGCTGTGGGCAACGCGTAACCGTGATCGCGCCAACCTGCGTGCTGCACGCCTCGCGCTCGGTGTGCTCGCGGTGAGCACCGCGGCATTGTGTTCTGGCACGATCGTGTGGACCGCAAACGCGTGGATCACCGTTGGGGTGTCGGCGTTGTGGAGGGGAGTCCAATGAGTATCACCATCGACCACGAGCTCTACCGGCGCCTGTTTGCCGGTGTCAACGAGCAGGGCTTCTCGCCGGACGGCTGGACGCGGGCCCCTTGGACACCCGAGTTGCGCGCGGCCGAGCAGCTGGTCATCGACGCGGCGGTGGCCGGTGGGATGGTCTGCGAGCACGACCCTGCAGGCAACCTCTGGATGACCGATCCGAACGCTCCTGCTGATGGATTGATCGCGGTGGGTTCGCACCTCGACACGGTGCCGAAGGGTGGCGCCTTCGATGGCGTGCTCGGTGTAGTCGGTGGGTTGGTAGCCGTGCTCGCACTCCGCGCGGCGGGTGTTCCCAACGGGGAGCGTCTAGCCGTGATTTCGTTCGCAGACGAGGAGGGCTCGCGTTTCAATACGCCGTGCTTTGGTTCGCGCACGATGGTTGGCACGTTTGGCGATGAGGTTGCGGACGCGAAGGACAAGGACGGCATCAGCATTCGCGATGTGGGGCCGAAGCGACCTGCCGACGCGGCGGGTCTTCAACGTCGCATCGCCGCCTATTTCGAGATCCACGTTGAGCAGGGTCTCGCGCTCGACCCGGCGGAGATTTCGCTCGGCATTGCGACGAGCCTATCGGCGCGCGGGCGGTGGGAGTGGCAGGTCGTGGGCGAAGCCAACCATGCGGGCACGACACCGATGGCGGGTCGTCGCGATGCGCTCGTGCGCGCGGCGGAGTTCGTGATCGCCGTTCAGCGCACGGCGATCGCGCATGACGGCGCGGTTGCAACCGTTGGCCGCATCACGCCGTGGCCTGGCGGAACAAACGTCATCCCTGGTCGCTGCTCGGGCACGCTCGATGTGCGCGCGCTTGATGACGCGACGCGCGACGGCGTGGTGCAGGCACTGACCGAGAGATTTCCAGACGTTTCGATCGAGAACACGTCGACTGACGCCGCAGCGATCTTTGATCCCGCCCTGATTACCGAGCTGCATGCTGCAGCGAACGAGCTCGGCGTCTCCTCGATGGACCTACCGTCGTACGCGGGCCACGATGCGGGCACGCTGGCCTTGGCGGGCGTCCCGAGCGTGATGATCTTCACCCGCAGCCCGAACGGCATCAGTCATAATCCGGCCGAGCACTCCGACGAGTCGGTCTGCCTCGAGTCGATTGCGGTCCTCGCGGCGGCACTCGCTCTACGCAGCTAGCGACACGTTGGGCACTGGTCTAAATTGTCGCGGAGGCCGATATGGTCAGGACATGCGTACTCGTTTTCGATTTTTCGCCACCCTGCTGATTCTCGGTGCCATTGCGATCACGGGGTCTGCCTGTGGGTCGGGGCATACAGCGATGGGGGACCACGATATGGCCGCGACGCACTCTGCCGACCAGATGGGAACCGGGCAGAAAGCAGATGTGATGTTCGTGCAGGAGATGATCCCGCACCATCAGCAGGCCGTGGAGATGGCAGATCTAGCGCTTGACCCGGCACATCAGGCGAGCCCTGCCGTCAAGGACCTTGCGACGCGCATCAAGACTGCGCAGGCTGCCGAGATCGTCGACATGAACTCCTGGCTCGTTGAGTGGGGCGCCGACCCGATTGACGGCCAGATGGATCACGGCAACATGGATCACGACGCGATGGGAATGATGCCCGCTGCCGACATGACTGCCCTAGCCGAGGCCAAGGGCACCGCTTTCGACCGCCTCGGGCTCGAGGGCATGATCATGCACCACGAGGGGGCGTTGACGATGGCGTCGCACATTACGACCCGTGGTGACGACGCGCGCGTGCAGCAATTGTCGGATTCGATCGAGCAGTCGCAGACAGCCGAGCTTACAGAGATGCGCGCGCTGCTCAACCAGTAGCGTCCAGGCTTGCTCAGCGATATTTTGGGCCCGGGCCCAAAATATCGCCTCTGCCGCTACCCTGCCGCCATGCCACGCGTCGCCAATACACCCGCCGTTCCCTCCGAGGGCTGGGGCGTGCTGCATCTCGTTTTCGAGATCGCCGGCAGTCGCAACGAGCCCGTCGCAGTGGCCGAGGCGCAGGCGCTCGTCGATGCGTTTATCGAAGAGCAAGACGCTCAGCTGATCGCCTTCAGCGTCATTGGCGCAGGTGCTGACTTTGGCCTGATCCTCCTGCACCCCGACCTCACCCGCCTGCACGCGTTGCACCGCGACCTCATGCGCACGCCGTTGGGCGAAGTCCTGGTCGAGCTACCGGACCGCAGCATCCTCTCGATCACCGAGGCCAGCGAGTACATCAACCCCGACAATCCCAATGTCGAGGAACTCCGCGAAGGCCGCCTGCACCCCCACAATCTCCCCGGCACGCGCCTTGTCTGCATCTATCCGATGAGCAAGAGCCGCGACGTTGGAGCAAACTGGTACGCCCAAGATTTCGAAGAGCGGCGTCGCCTGATGGGTGGCCATGGTCGCCTCGGCGGCACGTTCCGTGGCCGTGTTTCACAGATGATCACCGCTGCCACTGGTCTGTCGGATTGGGAGTGGCAGGTCACGCTCTTTGCCGATGATCCAAAGGCGATCAAAGACATTGTCTACGAAATGCGGTACGACGAGGCCTCTGCCATCTACGGCATCTTTGGTCCGTTCACGATCGGCCTCACAGCTCCCTTCGCGGATGCGCTGAGCGAAGCCGGGCTGCAAATTGCCTGATCAGAGGCCGCCGATGGTCCTCTAAAATTGAGGGGCTCACGCTCGATAGTTGATTGCGATAACGTCTCCCCATGGTTAGTCGTCGCCCCGCTCGAGTGTTCTCCCCGCTCTTGACGATTCTTCGAGCGGAGGCCGCCTGCCCCTCACCGGCGGTGCGGCGGCAGCAGATTGCTGGACGGGCTCTCCGCACACGTGTGGCACTGCGTGGGTGGTTGACTCTTTTTTTACTGCTCGGGACCGCGTTGGTACCGGGTGTGACTCAGGCCGCAGAAAAGGGTGAGGGACCGGGGCAAAGCAACAAAGCGGCGCCCGAACTCGGCCCACCGAGTATCACGGTGGACTTTCTTATGTCTGACGCCATCGGCGAGGGCACCTCAGGCCACGTCATTTTCACGCAAGGGCGCACGACGGTGCTGCCGTTCCTGGCGTACGTGCAGAACACGAGTATCTCAGGCAACGGCCCCGCACTGACGCTCTCGACGGAGCTCCCCGTCGGCTTGACGGTGACGGGTGTTCGCACGGGCATGAACGCGGCGGTGATCAATGCGACCTTCTCCTGCACGCAGTCAGCTCAGAGGGTGTCGTGTGCACTCAAGCGTCCGTACAACGCACAGGCTGCCGCGCCCTTGGCGGACTCGACCACGGTGTTTCTCTACCTCCTCGTGCGTGCAGATCCCAACCTCGTCGCCACGGGTGCCAGCGATGTCTACACACCAACGCGGGAAGGCGAGCAGATCAGCGCACTGCGTGATATCACCGCCACCGTATCGGCGACGACCGAGGCGGGCGACCTCACGAGCTCGGTGGAGATCGCCGCCGCAGCGTCCACCGTGCTGGCGCCGCCACAACTGTTTGTCGAGGGCGCGGCAGCGATCTCGCACACGAATGCCCAGTCGTCGAGGTACGTCCTGCGCCTGCGCAACCTCGGTGGCATTGCGGCCACTCGGTCGGCAACGGAATCAGCAGTGCGCCTTGACCTCGCAATGCCGGCCGGGAAGTCGGGATTTGCGTATCGTCAATTCGGGTACGGCTGGAGGTGCGCATCTGGTGGTGTGCGCAAGATCGGCTGCGCGTTCGCGGGTCGAGTGTTGCCGGGTGAGGCGACGAAGAACCTCCAACTGTCTTGGCCCCCACAACTGATCGCCGACAAGGGGGATGGCAAACTCGATGAAGCGCAGCTGATGTCGTTCGCGCATTGGCGTCAGGGCGGGGTAGAAGGTGTCTCGGAGAGCAAGGATGCGCTTCTATTGACGATCGAATCGCTCGTACGGCCGCGCCTGGTCGCTCGCGCAAGCGCGGAGGATGGTGTCGACATCGCCCAGCAGGCGACGCGCAGGTTCGTGGTCAATGTGCGCAACAACGGTCAGGTCGACGCGACCGGGTTCCGACTCCACATTGGTCTGCCTAAGGGGATCTCGATCGCCCGCGTGGCGAAGGGATGGGCCTGCACGTCGGTCGGCAACGGGGCCGACTGTCGACCAGACAGTGGCCTTCTGCGACAGGGTGCGACCGAGGCCATCGCGCTGACGCTGCGAGCGGCAGCGAATGCGCGCGCTGGGCACGCAGCCGTGACGTTCATGCCGCGCAGCACAAATGGCACGGCGGCGCGCGCACACTCCATGCCGCTGAATGTCATCGATGTTGGTGACCCAGAGGCAACGCCAACGCTTCAGCGTCTAGAGGGAGAACGTTGGCGGGCCTGGAGTGACGGCTCAATCCCGAAGACGATCGTCGGCCAGGAGTTCACGTATCGGGTTTTGTTGGACAACACCGGTGGCGATGCGTTACCCGCTGGTACTGTCGTGACGTTCTCGCAGCAGATTGGGAATGGTGTCTCCGTCGTCAGTGCGAATACGAGTAGCGGCGGGTCTTGCGTCCTCGAGCAACTGTCCTGCACGATCACCGCCCCCAGTGTGATCAGGCCGGGGCAGCCGATTGGATCGGTGGTGATCACGGTTTCGCCGACGATCAAGGCGCGACTTGTCGAGCTTGGCCCGATCGTCACATCAATCGCGGGCGAGTCGGGGACGAAGAGTGTTGCCGTCAAGCTTCGTGCGATTCCAACCAACATCGTGATTCGTATTGACAGCCAGGTCAAGCGCATCCCCGATGTCGATGGCACCGGGCTCATCACATTCCAGGCGTTTAATCGGCGCCGTGGCGATGCGCTTGAGCAGATCAAGGTGCGTGCACCGCTTCCGCGCGATATGGAGCTTATTTCTGCCACGGGCAATGGGTGGTCGTGCAGCGTGCCGCGGGGCACGCTGGAGTGCAGTCTCAGCACGCTGCTCAAGCCGCGCATGAAATCGTCGAGCGTAACGATCATTTTGCGCGTTGCCAAGAATGCGAAGGCAGAAGCACAGCCGCGCGGCACCGTCTGGTCAGTGACGGGACATACTGTGAAGACAAAGACGCTGGCGAAGGGCGTCTGGCGCATCAAGATCCCGGTGCGCGGGGCGATTCGAATCGGCGCTGTTGCCACGCCAGCGGTCTTGTCGGCGGCTGCGAACCCACGCGAAGTCCGTAGCGTCGTGCTTGATGGATCCGAAAGCGTCGGCAACGGCATCTCGTTGAACTATGCGTGGATTCAGCGCTGCACGACAGCAGCAGACGTGGCGGAGTTTGCGCCGTGTCGCGGCGTCCAAACGCCGGTCGTGCGCCTGACCAACAAGAACGCGGCCGTGGCCCGGGCGCTCGTTCCTGCGGTGAAAACGCGTACGACGTACCACTTTCAGTTGACGATTGGGGATGGCAGTTCCACCAAGAGTCGCGCAGCGACGGTTGTCGCTGCAGCGCCAGTCGCATTTGTCCAGAAGACGAGTAAGCAGGCGACATCAACGTCCGCGAGTGCCGCCGCGGCTAAGGCGAAGCAGCGTGCGAAGCAGAAGTCTGCGGAGAAGGCGCGTCAGCGTGCCGCCGCCGCTTCGGCCGGGGGCATGCGCTCAACGCAGAAGGCCGGCGCAGCTCGAGCAAGCGCTGCGATTGCCGGTGCCCCGACGGTTGGTCCGATCGGCGCCGCGTTAATCGCTGCAAAACCGGGCAGTGACGTCGTCCTCCGCATCCGCGTCGTGAAGGGTGCGGAACCTGCGCAGAAGGTCGAGTGGAGGCAGGTCAGTGGTGAGACCACAGCGATTCGTCAGAGCACATCGACAACGGCCCGCATCACCGCACCCGAGAGACTTGGTGTGCTCACGTTTCAAGCAACGGTCACCAACAGCTCGGGGCAGGTATCGACGGTGCAGCTGACGGTGGCCGTGTCGAGCGGAGTCGTCAACAAGCGTGCGACACCGCAGTTCTGCGCGCTGATTGCAACCGTGAAACCCAATCGCAATGTCACGCTGGGATCGGGCATGACCGGCGATTTCGGGCGGGTGCAGCTACCAGCTGCAGCGACGACCAAGGCTTGCAAGACCAGCGGTGGCAAAACCGCGCGTCAGACTCCGTCGGGTGGAACTTCAAGCACGTTTTCGAATGCGTCCTTCACAATCGACGCGATCGAGATTTCGGGCGCAGCGGGTTCGTATTCCGATGTTGGCGTTCAGATCACCGCCGGTACGGTGAAGCTGCCGGCGGCTTGGGGTCTCAAGTCCCTGCAGATCGGAGCTTCGCCGCTCAGTATTGTCTTTGGCAAGACCGGCAAGCCGTCGACGCTGAGTGGTGCCATCACAACGCCGACGTTCGGGTTCCTGCACCTTCCGGATGGTTGGTCCGGTTCCACCACGTTGCAGTTTGGACCCGATGCCACCGGTGCGCAGTCGGGTTCCGCGACGCTCACGGCGCTTAACGGAAATGGCGGAGAGGCTCGTGTCGAGGGTACGATCGCGACCACGGGCGTATTTACGCTGAATGCCACTGCGCGCAAGCTGGTTACCATCGGGGGCGCCCAGCCCGAGCTCACGGGTGCGATCTCGAATGCGACGGGTAGCGTTAACTCAACGGTTACGGGCGCGGTTGTCGCTGGTGTCACGCTTGCGTCCGGGATACAACTCGAGTCTGCGACCGTGACGTGGAGGGGCGCCTCGACCGCGCCGGCGACCAACGACGAGAGCAGCGCCGTTACCGGGCAGGCGGTGCTGGCTCTGCGGAGCGGGTCGGAAGCGCCCGTGACACTCACGGCGAATGTGGTCTATCAGTCAACGACTGACTGGAGTATCGCCGTCGTTGGCGGTGGCTCTTCGACCTGGAGGCCCATCCCCGGGCTGACACTCAATGCCTCGGACTTCTCGGGCAGCATCGGTCTGCAGGGTGGTGTGTGGCAGACTGATTTGAGTGCTGGTATCGCACGTTGGAAGGCCACACCGATACTGACGCTCACCAACGTCGTGTTCCGTGTGTCGGACTCCTGCACGGGGACCATGCTGGTTTGCCCGCAGACGAATATGTTCATGTTGATCAGCGCCGCAGCGGCGATTGATCCGCCGTCTGGTGACGCGATTTCGATGACCGCGGCGGCGGTCTTTGGGCTTGGCGGCGGCGTTGGCTTCTCACTCAGCGCCACGGTCGATGGCGATGTGCAACTGGCGCCGGGTCTCAACGTGACGAGCCCATCAGTTGTTGCCTCCTATGGGCTACCGGCTGGGACGGTGACGCCGACGACGGGCGCTCCGCAGTTCGAGGGGGTCGACGATGGCGGTTGGGCTGTCACGGTGCTCGGGGGCATGTCCGTGAAGGGACTTGGGAGCTTTCCGGATCTCGCCATCAACATGTCCTCCAACGGCATCTCGTTCGGCGGCTTCGCTCCCACAGGCATCGATCTCGGCCCCGCGAGTAATGGTGTGCTCTCAGGTACGGCGTTCGGGTGGTCATCAACTGCCAACGTGATGACCACGAACATCCCGGGCTTCGGCCCACAGGCGCTGAATCTCTCTGCCGGCACGCTTGCCGTGCAGGGCGGCTACACCGCTCCGAGCTGGTGGACGCAGATGACTGGAGAGGCGCCGGCACCGGCCCTTGGTGTCGTTCAGCTCAACCCGCTGTCCGGCTATTTCGGCGCGCGTGTCCTGTTCCCCGGCGAGCACTCGATCCCGGCGGGCGGCTCGCGCATGAAGCTGCCGCAGCTCTTCTTCGGCATTGCCTTCACGCCGATGGGGCTATCGGTTTCTGCGGGGGGGTTGACGGAGCTGAACGTCGACGCTATGGGCGGCGCAACGCAGACGGCGCCAATGCTCAGCTTCGCGCTGTCGTACGACGCCATCACGCAGAACGTCAGCGGTACATTCCAATTCCAGGCTGCGGGTGGCTGGGACGATGCCTTCGGCGTCGACGGGCTCGTGCTCAACGATTTGGCGATCTCGCTTGGTGTGACACTGGTGCCGCCGATTCCGATTCCGACGATTGGCCTCTACGCATCAGGAGTCTTGCCGCCGAGCCTGACGCAGGCCTTCGGTGTTGATCAGGGAGTCCCCGTTTCGGTCACGGCTCAGCTGTCCGCAACCAACCCGTGTCTGTCGGTTCAGGCGGGGTCAAGCGTGGGGACGGTCCCGATTATGTCGATCGGCAGCGGCGCGCTCCAGGCGACCTACTTCGAATTTTCCGTTGCACCAACAGGTTGCACGGTTGGCACGTCGGTGATTCCCGCGGGCATGTCGATGGCCTTTGACGGGGAGATCTTCGGCACAGCGGTAGATGTCTCGGCCAACCTTTCGTTGGCGCCCACGATCTTCACAACGGACATCGCAGTCGGGGCTTTCTCCGTTCCAGGAACGGGCGGTGGTCTCTCCTTCGATGACACGGTAATCAGCGTCGAGGTCAATCAACTGACGAACGTTAACCGGGTGGCGTTCTCTGGCGGTATCAGCATCTTTGGAGGCAGCATCGATGTGACAGGCAGTCTGGTGCGAACCCCTGCCAGCGTTGACGCGTCGCTGCAGATCTCGCAGCCGACGGACATGAACGTCGCCGGATTTGCGCTCTCGGGCGTGACGGTCGGCGTGGAGATCAGTTTCGGCGCTACCCAGACAATCGCGGTCAACGCCGCTGGCTCGATGGATGTGATGGGGACCACGCTCGAAGTCGCGATGGCTTCAGAAGTCGCCAATAATCGCGTTGAGTATGTCGCGTTCAGCGCGGTGCTCACGGGGCTCAAGCTCGGGACCGCGTCGATGGACGGTACGTTGAGCGGTTCGTATACGCAGTCGTCGGGAATCTTCGACCTCAACGCAGCGGTCAACATGAAGGTGGCTGGGTTCGTCATGGATGCGCAGTTGGCAATCGCGCCGGAGTGTGTCTCCTTCACGGGAACGATGGCGTTCGGCAGTGTTTTCACCACACAGCTTCAGGGGGCGATGGTTTACCACAACGGGTGTCTGCAGACGGTGCAAAATGGCGCGGGTGAGCAGGTTGCGGGCCAGCCTGGGGACTTCAGCTTCGCGGCATCCGGCGTGGCCATGAACATTGGCGGCTTCGGCGTCAATGGTGATGTTGCGATCGGCAATGTCGCAGGCACGCAGTATGCGGAGATTGCTGCAGCGATCGATCTCTCGCCGCAGGGCTCGGGCGATGCAGTCGAGATAGTGGGCAGTTTTCAGTCCAATGGTGATTTCTCGTTGACAGGGGCGGGCGCTCTGTCACTGGGCGGCTTCGATCTGCTGATGCAGATTACGGCTTCGAGCACGAGCGGTAATGTGGCCGTGTCAGGCAGCACAACGCTCGATCTGTTCGGCTCTCAGCTGGCATTGGCAGGCACGTTCACGATGATTGATGGGCAGCCGTCGACCACGCTGACCGCAGTGGCAGACCTGTCGGTCGGAGGATGGTCACTGGCTAACACCACGGTGTATCTCAACCAGACGCCGACGTCCGTCGGCCTGATGGCCTCGGTCAATATCGACGTGACGGTCGCGAAAGTCAGCGGCACGATCACCTTCATCCAGAATGGCACCTCAACACCGCTCTTCTATCTTGCGGCGCGGGGGACGCTCGGCATCCCGAATCTTGGCTCCTTCGGTCTCGACGGGACGTTCACGAATTGCACCAATGCGTCGTGTAGTGCCGCGGCAGGTGTGGCGACGCTGACGATGGCGGGCAATGTCTCAATTGGTGGCACGGCGTACTACTTCCCGTCGGTGGCGATTTCCTCGGACGGAAAGTTTGATGTCAGTGCGAATTACGCTGGAAGCGCCTGCTCGCCACAAGTCAATCTCGCCGTCGTCAAAGCGTGGGGTTGCGCGTCCTACACGATGGTTCTGCGAATCACGAACACCAACTTCTACGTGAGCAGTAGTCAGAATATTGGCGTCTCGTACCGGACGTGGGCATTCGGCTGGAGTAATACGAAAAACTTCGGGTTCAGTGGTGGCTTCTCGCTCAACACGAACCCCTTCGTGGCCTGTCTTTCCGTCAAGATTGTCGGTAAGAACATCGGGCTCTGCATTCCGTAACCCGCGGGTGATTGGCGCCTTACCAATCGTGACGAGTTGAGGGACTCCTGCGAACGGGTGGCGTGAATACCGGTAGAGTCTCAGAGATGAATTGTGATTGGCGGAATTCCAGCGCCCAAGAACGCGGGTGCGTGTTAAATAGGCGCGAGGTTTGCGCGCCCGCGGCGGCCCAGATCACCACAGATCGGCGAGATAGCGCGTGCTAGGCAGGATGCTGCACGGCCTCGGACGCTTCTGCGTTCGCTATCGCTGGCTCGTAATCATCGTCTGGGTTGCCGCGATCATCGGTGGCTCGATGGTGATCGGCAAGGTCGGCGCGATTACGAATAACGACCTCTCGCTGCCTGGCACGGGTAGCCAGGCGGCCACCGATCTGCTGACAAAGTACTTTCCGCCCCAAGAGAACGGCAGCAGCCCCGTCGTCTTCTACTCCAAGGGCAAAGTCCAGGACGGCGGCAAGAACCAGAAGGCGATCACTGACACCTATAACGAGCTGAAGAAGGTCAAGCACGTCTACTCCGTGATGAACCCCTTCGAGAACTCTGCGGCTGGGCTCGTCAGCAAGGACGGCCACTACGCATTCATTCCCGTTGTGCTCGACGTCAGCAGCGGCACCCTTAGCACCGCAACGGCGCAGAACGTCTTCGACGTAGGAGTCAAGGACGGGCGCGCGGCGGGTATGAAGGTCGATGTTGGCGGTGTTGTTGGCTCGACGCTTGGCACGCAGAGCACCGAGTCGAGCGAGATTATCGGCCTGATCGCGGCGATGATCATTCTCGCCTTCACGTTCACGACAATGGTCGCGATGGGATTGCCGATTCTGGCTGCGGTCTTCGGGCTGCTCGTCGGCTCGACACTTATCGGCCTAATGGGTCATTTCACGAGCATTCCGTCGATCGGACCCACTCTCGCGACGATGATCGGACTTGGTGTCGGTATCGACTACGCGCTGTTCCTGATCACCAAGCATCAAATACTGATGCGCGAGCACGGGTTGCGCGCGCGCAAGTCGATCCCTGAGATGCTGGCGACGAGCGGTGGTGCGGTGCTCTTCGCGGGCAGCACGGTGATCGTCGCATTGCTCGCACTTGCCGTCGCGCAGATCCCATTCATCACGTCGCTCGGCTATGCCTGCGCCGTCGGTGTCTTCACGGCTGTGCTCGCCGGCCTGACGCTGCTTCCCGCCATTCTCGCAGTGCTGGGTGACAGCGTCAATCGTGGTCGCATCCCGCTGATCAGCCGGCCTAAGAAGGACCCCACGAAGCTCGGCATGTGGGGGCACTGGGCCAACTCGGTGGTCGACCATCCGGTCCGTTCGTGCGTGATCTCGCTGCTGGTGCTCGCAGTGATGATTGTCCCCGTCTTCACGCTCGTGCTCGGGCAGGAGGACATCGGGACGACGGCGCTCAAGACGACTGAGCGTCAGGCCTTCGACATGGTCTCGGACGGGTTTGGCCCCGGCTACAACGGGCCACTCGTCGTGGCGTTTACGCTCGATCCTGTCGCCAAGCCGAGTGCGGAGTACACGGAGCAGTACAACCAGGCGCAGGCGATGCAGGCCGATCTCGAGCAGCAGCAAGCAACGCTGACGGCACAGGCCAGTGCGCTTCAGGCACAACAGACGAAGCTCGAGCAGCAGGCCAACGCGCTCAAGTCGCAGGCGGCGACGCTGGAGGCCCAGTCGAAGAAGCTCGCCGGGCAGGCAGTCAGTTTACGTAAGACGGAGGCCGGGCTGCGCTTGCAGGAGGGGCAGTTGACGCGTGAGGCGCGTCGTCTCGCCGAGCGCAGCAAGGTACTGACTGCGCAGGTTGCGAACCTCACGGCGCATCAGGCGACGCTCGAGGCCGAACACGTAACGCTCCAAGCAGACCTCGCCGAGGTTGCCAACGCGCTCGCCAACACGTCTGGTATCAGCCCGGCGGTGCAAGGCGCGCTCTTGAAGGCGGAGGAGCGGCTGACGGAAGCTGATGCAGCAGTACAAAAGGTGATTGCCGCGGGAGCGTCACAGGCTTCGAATGTTCAGAAGCGTTTGGCAGTGCTTTCGAAGCAAGAGCAGAACTATGCCAAGCGAGCCGCTGAGATCGGTGCCAAGGCCGACCTTGTGGCGGCCGAAGCCGCGTCGATTGAAAAGCAGTCGATCGCGTTGCATGCCCAGGCCGCAAGTCTGCAGAAGCAGGCTGCGGTGCTCCAAAAGCAGGCTGCATCGCTTCAGCAGCAGGCGGATTCGCTGAAGCAGCAGCAGGCGGCCGCCGAGGCCGAGCAGCAGCAGGCGCTCGACTTGAAGGATCAGCTGACGGCCGAGATGACGAAAGCGGGTGGCGACGACCGCGGCACTGACCCCCGCATCGTCAAACTGCAGGACGCGCTCGCGAAGCCGGCCGATGTTCAGCGTGTTGTCCAGCCAATGATCAATAAAGCGGGCAACGCGGTCATCCTCAGCGTAATTTCCAAGAGCCGGCCGGCAGCCCGCGATACGGCAGATCTCGTTCACCAGCTGCGGGACACGACAATCCCGAAGGCCACCTCGCCAGACATGGTTGTCTACGTCGGAGGGACGACAGCCGGCAATGTCGACCTCGCGGCGTTGATCACATCGAAATTGCCGACCGTGATCTTGGTCGTCCTCGCGCTCAGCTTCCTCCTGCTTCTGCTCGCCTTCCGCTCGTTGCTGATCCCCGTGCAGGCATCAATCACGAACCTCCTGTCCGCCACCGCCTCGTTCGGCATCCTGACGGCCTGTTTCCAGTGGGGCTGGGGGCTCGATCTCATCAACCTCGACTCGCCGTATGGCACCGTGCCGATCGCGAGTTACGTGCCGCTGATGATGTTCGCCGCGCTGTTTGGCCTGTCGATGGACTACGAGGTGTTCTTCATCAGCACCGTGCAGGGCTTCCACGCCAAGGGCATGAGCCACGAAGACGCCATGCGCGCCGGGCTCGCAACCAGCGCTCGAGTCGTCTTCGCTGCGGCCCTGATCATGATGAGTGTCTTCGGCAGCTTCATCCTGATCGACGATCCGATCATCAAGCAGTTCGGCGTCGGCCTGACCGTCGCCGTCGCGCTCGCTGCCTTCCTCGTGTTGTTCCTCGCACCCGCAATGCTGATGCTGTTCGGCAAGCGCACGTGGTCGCTCCCTGGCTTCCTCGACAAGATCATTCCGGACCTCGATCTCGAGGGGAACAAGCGCAGCATTCCGGAGGGGACGCCCGAGGCGTGACGCGCGGCTTGCGCGCGCCGGCTGGGCTAGGCTCTCGGGGCGCGGATCGCACCGTGCCCGCAACGACAAGAGACAGACAATGAGCACACCGCAGTTCATCTACACCATGTACAAGGTGGATAAGTTCCACGGCCCGGAGAAGCACGTCCTCAAAGAGGTCTCGCTGTCCTTCATCCCTGGCGCCAAGATTGGTGTGCTCGGCCCGAACGGTTCCGGCAAGTCGACGCTGCTGAAGATGATGGCCGGGATCGAAGAGGCCTCCAGTGGCGAGATGAAGTTGCACCCGAGCGCCTCCGTCGGCTACCTGTCGCAGGAACCGGATCTGGATGAGTCGAAGGACGTTCGCGGCAACGTCGAAGATGGTCTTGGCGAGTTGCGCGACCTGCTCAAGCGCTTTGAAGAACTCTCGATGAAGTTCGCCGAGCCGATGACGGACGACGAGATGGCCGAGGTGCTCGAAGAGCAGGGCCGCGTCCAAGACAAGATCGAGAAGGCCGACGCCTGGGACATGGATCGTCGCCTCGATATCGCGATGGACGCGCTGCGCCTACCGCCAGGCGATGCCACCGTCGCCAACCTCTCTGGTGGCGAGAAGCGTCGCGTCGCACTCTGCCGTCTGCTGCTCTCCTCACCCGACCTGCTCCTGCTCGACGAGCCGACCAACCATCTCGACGCCGAGTCTGTCGCCTGGCTCGAACGCTTCTTGCACGACTACGAGGGCTGCGTCATCGCCGTCACCCATGATCGCTACTTCCTCGACAACGTTGCGGGTTGGATCCTCGAAATCGACCGCGGCCGCTGTCTCCCGTTTGAAGGCAACTACTCGGGCTGGCTCGAACAGAAGCAAGAGCGCCTCGCAGTCGAAGAGAAGCAGGGTTCCGCACGCCAGCGCACCCTCGCGAAGGAGTTGGAGTGGGTGCGCGCCAGCCCGAAGGCGCGTCAGGCCAAGTCGAAGGCACGCCTCGCCGCGTACGACGAGATGCTCGCCGAGGAGCAGAACGTCAAGCTCGACACCGTCGAGATCCACATCCCGGGTGGTCCTCGCCTCGGCGATGTCGTCGTGCGAGTTGAGCACGTCCGCAAGGCCTTCGGCGACAAGCTGCTGGTCGAAGATCTTTCGTTCAACCTGCCACCAAACGGCATCGTTGGCATCATCGGTCCGAACGGCGCCGGCAAGACGACGCTGTTTCGTATGATCGCGGGGCAGGAGACCGCTGATGGCGGCGAGATCATCATTGGCGAAACGGTCCAGATGGCGTACGTCGACCAGAGCCGAGCCAGCCTCGACCCCGACAAGAACATCTGGGAAGAAATCTCCGACGGCCTCGATCTGATCAACGTCGGCAAGCGCGAGATGCCCTCGCGGCAGTACGTCGCCTCCTTCAACTTCAAGGGTGCCGACCAGCAGAAGCTCGTTGGCAAGCTATCTGGTGGTGAGCGCAACCGCGTCCACCTCGCCAAGCTGCTCAAGAGCGGCGGTAACCTGCTGCTCCTCGACGAACCGACCAACGATCTCGACGTTGACACGCTGCGTGCCCTCGAAGTCGCGCTCAACGACTTTCCTGGCTGCGCCGTCGTGATTACCCATGATCGCTGGTTCCTCGACCGCGTCGCCACGCACATCCTCGCCTTCGAGGGCGACTCGCAGGTGACGTGGTTCGAGGGCTCGTACGGCGAGTACGAGGAGCATCGTCAGAAGCAGCTCGGTGCCGACGCCAACACGCCGCACCGAATCAAGTACAAGCCGATTACGCGCGACTAGGACGTCAAGAGTGCGGTCAGACCGGGCAGGTGACGGGCTACGAGTGCTGGGAACGGCGCGTGCTCAACCTCGTACGTGATCGCGCCGATTTGACGGTCGCTGCACCAGTCGCGCAGGGCTCCAGGCGTCGGGCTGCCGATGTCGGGCTGGATCGTAAGTTCCGCCGCGGCTGCCAGACGCTGCACGATGGTGGGATCCGCGGCCGGGGTGGGGGCGATCAACTCGAGCGGGCTGTGCAGGTCAAGGATCAGTTCGGGCGCGAGCGTCTCGATCAACGCGATCAGCGCCTGGGTCTCGGGCTCCGAGCCTGGCGCCTCCCCGGGCGATGAACGGTTGGTGCGGTGCTTGCGTCGGCGCACCTGCGTGCCTGGTGGGTATGTGAAGGAGTGGTCGGGCTGCCACGACGCCGACGGAAAGTTGCGGTTGAGGTCTACGCCCGCCGCGTTCTGACGCACGCCGTGCAGGACGCCATCGGGGTTTGCACACGGCAGGATCGCCCAGTTCGTATCTGTGCCGTCGATGCGCTCCAGCAGACGGCGCGCAAGCAGCAGCGTCTCGGGCTCCTCACCGTGGATGCCCGCGATCAGAATGCCGTCGATTGCACCTGCACCCGCGGGCCGATAGACCTTGAGCGGCAGCCCGCCACGCGAGCGCCCGATCTCCTCTTCGTTCCAGCCGTTGGCGATTTGCATGAGCGAATGGCGGGCCGGAACGATCCCGGACCCACCAGTTTCGACTAGTCCAGCTGAATCCAGATCAGCTTCAGGTCGGTGTACTTGTCCATCGCATGCAGCGACTTGTCGCGGCCGAAGCCGGACTGCTTAAAGCCACCAAACGGTGTGGTGATGTCACCCGCGTCGAAGCAGTTGACCCAGACGACGCCCGCCTTGATTTGGCGCGCCACCTTGTGTGCGGTCGAGACGTCGCGCGTCCAGAGGGCACCGGCCAGGCCGTAGATCGTGTCGTTTGCGATCGCAACGGCCTCTTCAACATTCTTGAAGGTGATCGTCGAGAGGACGGGGCCGAAGATCTCTTCCTGCGCGATCTTCATGCCGTTATCGACGTTCGAGAAGATCGTCGGCTCGATGTAGCAGCCACCCGAGTCCGTCATGACGCGATTGCCGCCCAGTGCGATCGAGGCACCCTCGGCACGACCAGCTTCGATGTAGCCGAGCACGCGATCGGTCTGCGTCTCGTCGACCATCGCACCCATCTTGGTGCCAGCGACAAGCGGGTCGCCGGGCTGGATACCAGCAGCAACCTTGGCGACGCGGGCAATAAAATCGTCGCGAATGTCTTCATGAACGAGCAGGCGCGAGCCGGCGTTACAGACTTCGCCTTGGTTGAAAAAGATGCCCCAAGCGACGGCTGAGGCGGCCTTGTCGAGGTCGGGGCAGTCCGGCAGGATGATGTGCGGCGTCTTGCCACCACACTCGAGCGAGACGCGCTTGAGGTTGGACTTGCCCGAGTACTGCATGAAGTACTTGCCGACCTCGGTCGAGCCGGTGAAGGCGACCATGTCGACGTCCATGTGCATGCCGATTGCTTGGCCAGCGGTCTCGCCCATGCCGGGTACGACCTGGAGGACGCCGGCGGGCAGGCCAGCGTCGACGGCGAGCTGGGCGATCCTAATGGCTGTCAACGACGACTGCTCGGCGGGCTTGAGGACCACTGAGTTGCCGGTCGCGAGTGCGGGGCCGAGCTTCCACGAGGCCATCATCAGTGGGAAGTTCCAAGGCACGACGGCACCGATCACGCCGAGCGGCTCGCGCACGACCATTGCAACGGCGGACGGGTCGGTCGGGGCGATTTCGTCGGAGATCTTGTCGACGGCTTCGGCGTAGAAGTTGATGCACTTGGCCGAGCCAGGTACGTCGATCAGCCGGCTGTCAGAGATCGGCTTGCCCATGTCGATCGTCTCGAGCAGCGCGAGTTCATCAGCATTCTTGAGGATCAACGCGGCGAAGCGCTGGAGGACCTTCTTGCGGCGGGACGGTGACGCGTTGGACCACTCGCCACTATTGAAGGCGGCGCGAGCACCCGCGACTGCAACGTCAACATCGGCGGTGTCGCACGCGGCGATCTGAGCGATGACGCTGCCATCAATCGGAGAGACACAGTCAAACGTCGCGCCACCAATAGCTGCGACATACGCACCATTGATGAACGCGCGGCCTTCGGGCTGGAGTCGCTCAGCGGCCTCGGCGACGGACGATGCGGTTGGGATTGCAGTGGCGCTCATGATCTCCCTGACGGTCAAAACGGTTTGATGCCAGAACGGTACGCGAACGCCAGTTTGCGCGTAGCGGCGATAAAGGCCATTTCGCAGCGTCGGACATGATGGGCCCGGGCCCATCATGTCCGACGCCCAGCTACCTGATCGCGCGCTTGCATGTGAAGTCCGTCGCATCGTGTGGCACGTGCGTCGCTTCGAAAGCAACAGTCGCACCCATCTACGTTCTTGTTGTGCGCTTTTGTGCGTGCCACCCACCAGGATTTTGGCTGATAGTGGCCGCATGGCAAAGGCGATTCGATATGACGATGGCGGTCGCATGCTCCACGTGATTGGTCGGAGCGTGAACAACGACTTTCTGTTTCCACATGACAACGATGCTCAGTGCTTCTGGTCGGAGATCGGCTACCGATCACTGGAATTCGGTGTGCAGATCTTTGCCATGTGTCTCTTAGGAAACCATTACCACCTGATTGTTCGGGGCGACGCTGAACCGCTGGCCGAAACAATGCATCGAGGTCTCTCCAAGTTGGCGAACGTGCGCAACAGGCGTGACGGGCGGCGTGGCGCGCTCGTTGGGCGTCGCTACGACGTTGTCCACCCCGAGGACGCACTGCATATGCAGCGCCTAATCCGGTACGTGCCGATGAATCCGGTCTTGCACAAGCTGGCACAAGATCCTGCGAAGTGGGTTTGGAGTACACACTCGATCTTGCTCGGCAAACGAATTGCACCCGAATGGTTCGATCGGGACGAGGCGTTACGAGCATTTGGTTTCGTTGACGCGAAGGAGTACGAACGATTCGTGTTGGCTGATGCTCCTATTGCGCCACCGCCGATGACGCGGCTCGAGTTGAAACAGCACCGAGTGCTGGTGATGGCGCAAGTCGGGATCTCGCTGGAGATCATCGTTAAGGACACTGGATACTCCGAACGGCACGTTAGGCGTCTGGTTGCGCAGAGCGCAGTTCAGGCTCGTTTTAACTAACACGAGCATTTTGCACTCAGACGATGCATCGGCGGGTAGTGCTGGCCTGGGCCTTTGGATTGCGGCCAGTGCAGACGTGGGTGTAGCGAAGGCGCGCGGAAGTCCTCACAGGTGTGCGGACATGATGGGCCCGGGCCCATCATGTCCGCTTCGATGGCGAATTCTGCAAACGTATTGACGTGGAACTTCCCGACGCACTCAGGATTGCCGTATCGAATACGCTTGAATCGAGTTGGCAGCTCGACTTGACGAGCGCGGCTATTGCCGCGGATCCCGACTCGTGGACGGATCAGCCCGCCTTCGAGGCCGAACCCGGGTTAGGGGCGCTGTTAGCGATTGGATCGCTGATTGGGCCCGTCGTGCGTTACCGGCAATGGGATGACGACGGGCTCGCGGACGTCTCGATCTTTACCCCCAGCGACGAGACGTGGAAGCGCTTCGAGCAGGCGCTCGACCGCCTGGGTGTCTGGGGGTGGGAGGCACCACCGAGCACAGGCAGCGTTGAGGGTGGGGTGTGGGAGGTCTCGATTCTTTGGAGGCGACGTAGAATTGAAATCAATGGAATTGGAGCCTGGCCGCCACACGGAAAGACAGTCCCGGGGATGGAATGGGCAGGATTCATGAAGGCCATCCACCGCTTCGCGGGTGGCCGCGGATTTCTCTCTTACTCGTGACTCTTGCTCGTGACTCTTGCTCGTGACTCTTGCTCGTGATTCTTGCTCGTGACTCTTACTCGTAGACCGGAGTACCACATGACCGACCGACCACTCGCACTCATCACCGGCGCCTCTGGCGGCATCGGCCTCGACCTCGCCCGCTGTGCAGCCGCCGACGGCTACGACGTTGTGTTGACCGCTCGCCGCAAAGACGCGCTCGAAGCCGCGGCTGGCGAGATCGCGTCGCGCTACCGCGTGTCCGCCAGTGTCATCGCGGAGGACCTGACCGACCCCGAAGCTCCCGCCCGCATCGTCGCCGGCATTGACCGCCCGATTGACGTGCTCGTCAACAACGCGGGCTTTGGTATCTGGGAATCGTTCGCCGAGTCGGACCCGACGGAGATTGACGACATGGTGCGCGTCAACGTCGCAGCACTCACGACGCTGACACGGCTCGTGCTTCCCGCGATGATCGAACGTGGTCGCGGTGGCGTCCTCAACGTCGCGTCGGTAGCGGGCTTCATGTCGGGGCCTCACGCAGCGACCTATTACGCCACAAAAAACTATGTCCTCGCACTCTCCGAGGCCCTCGCCCACGAAGTCGCCAGCGCAGGCGTGACAGTCAGCGCGCTCTGCCCGGGCCCTGTCGCGACAGGCTTCCAACATCGCTCGGGTCAGGGTGACAGTCTCGTTAAGGGACCGATGACGATGGACGCGGCCTCTGTGGCGCGAGCTGGCTGGAGTGGCTTCCGGTCGGGTAAGCGCGTGATTGTCCCGGGCGTTGCGAACAAGATTTTTACGCAGTTGCCGCGCATCGCTCCGCGCCGCCTGTTGTCGCACGCAATTGGGCGCGTTCAGGATATTTAAGCCACCCGTTCTGCTCGTCCCCGCTATCATTGATGCGTCCGGCATATGTCGGGGGGAGGTGAGTCGATGACTGAGCTGATGGCAGCGCGCATCCAGATGGGCTCCTCGCTCGCGTTCCACATCTGCTTCGCCGTGCTCGGCATTGGGATGCCAGCCCTGCTGATGATTACCGAGGGCCTCTGGCTGCGCACTCGCAACGAGGTCTATCTCGACCTCGCTCGCACCTGGTCGAAGGCCTTTGCTGTGACGTTCGGCATCGGCGCCATCTCCGGCACCATGCTGTCCTTCGAACTCGGCCTGCTCTGGCCGCGCTTCATGGAGTTCGCCGGCGGCATCATCGGTATGCCGTTCAGCCTGGAGGGGTTCGCCTTCTTCATCGAAGCGATCTTTCTCGCGATCTACCTGTACGGATGGAATCGGCTGACGCCACGCGCACATTTCCTCTGCGGAATTCCGCTCGTGCTCGGCGGCTTCCTCTCGACCTTCTTTATCGTCTCCGCGAACGCGTGGATGAACACGCCCGCGGGCTTCAAGCTCGATGCCAACGGTGCGATCACTGACATCGATCCGATCGCAGCGATGTTCAACCCGGCGTTCCCGACGCAGTACCTCCACATGCTGTTCGCCGCCCTCGTCTGCTCGGGCTTCGCTGTCGCATCGGTCTATGCCGTCGGCATGCTCAAGGGGCGACGTGACGAATACCACCGCAAGGGCCTCGCGATCGGCCTCGCCTTCGCCGCGATCGTGATGCCGATCCAGCTCGTCACGGGTGATCTCATCGCCGTCATGGTGACGAAGAACCAGCCGCTTAAGCTCGCCACGATGGAGGGGCTGTACAAAACGACGGCGAGCGCCCCACTGACGCTGTTTGGGTATCCCGACGATGAGAAGCAGGAGGTCGTTGGCGGCATCGAGATCCCGTACTTGCTGTCGATACTCGCGTATAACAATCCGAACGCGACGGTGCAGGGCATGGAGGAGTTCCCGGAGGAGAATTGGCCGAATACGGTGCTTGTGCACACGGCCTATGACCTGATGATCACGATCGGGTCTGCGCTGATGCTGCCGGGGCTGATCGCGCTCTACGCCTGGCGTCGGCGCCCGCATTGGCTGGAGGCCAAGCCCTTCCTCTGGATGATGGTGGCGACGGGTCCGGCGGCGTACCTCTGCATGGAGGCGGGGTGGATTACGACCGAGGCGGGGCGCCAGCCGTGGGTGATCTACAACGTGTTGAAGGTCGAGGACAGTGTCACGACGGCTACGGGCATTCTCGGCTGGTTCATTCTCTTCAGCGCGGTCTACGTCGTGATCACGGTGCTGATGATTTCGATCCTGTTGCGGATGGCGCGCAAGCGGCGGCAGCGCCTCGCTGCGGCCGAGTTGGCGGCGGAGGTACAGGGTGGCTGACCCTACTCTCGTCTCGCTGGCGGTCCTGACGCTGCTCGCGGGTCTGAGTATGTACGCGGTCTTTGCGGGTGCCGATTTCGGTGGTGGTATCTGGGATCTCTTCTCGTTTGGTGAGCGCAAGGATGAGCAGCGCAACGCGATCAGCCGTGCGATGGGTCCCGTCTGGGAGGCCAATCATGTCTGGATTATCTTCCTGATTACCGTCTTGTTTACTGCCTTTCCGAAGGCGTTCTCGGCGCTCTGCATTGGACTGTTCGCTCCACTTAGCCTGATCCTGCTCGGCATGATTTTGCGTGGTGCCGGGTTTGTGCTGCGGGCGCACGCCGAGGATGAGCCGCTGGTGCAGCGCTGGTTGGGCTTGGTGTTCAGCATTTCGAGCGTGATTACGCCGTTTGCGCTCGGCTGGTGTGCTGGGGTGATCGCGGCGGGTGCGCTTAAGCCGGATGGCAATGGTGGCTGGCTGATGGTGCCGTGGAGCGAGCTGCTCGCGCCGTTTCCGATTGTGACGGGCCTGCTCGCCGTGTCGATCTGCGCGTATGTGGCGGCGACGTTCCTGACGGTCGAGACGGAGGGGTCGCTGCGCGAGGACTTCCGCCGTCGCGCGCTGATCGCGGGTGGGGGCGTCGCGCTGTTCTCTGCGTTGGGTCTGCCGCTCGCGTGGAGCGAGGCGCCTGAGCTATCGCACGAGCTCTTGTCGGGGCGCGCACTGCCGCTCGTGGTGTTCGCGGGTGTCCTCGGTCTGCTCGGGTTCGTGGTGACGGTGACGAGGGCGTATGGCGTGATGCGCTACGTGGCGGTCGCCTTCGTCTTGGTGGTGTTGTGGGCGTGGGGTGCTGCGCAGTGGCCGTATGCCGTGACGCCGTATCTGACGTTCCAGGAGGCGGCGTCGTCGAACGAGATGCTGACGGTCTACCTTGGCTGTATCGTGGTCGGCTCGGCGATCCTCGTGCCGTCGTTGATCTATCTGTTTCGTGTCTTCAAGGGCAGCCATCCGGAGGCGGGTAGCTGGTGAAGCTCGACGCGATCGTGGCTGGCGGGTACGGTGTGGCGTATGCGGGGACGGCGGCGTGGGCTGCGTACGGCTCGAACTTCGTCCCGCCCTTCGACGTCATCGTCGGTGTCAAGGATGGTCTGATCGCGGGCATTTGCCTGGCCTGGATGGCGGCTGAGCGCAGCGCGGGCGCGGGGCGTGCACGTGGCATCGCCCTTGTCGTGTCGCTGATTATTCTGATCGACGCGTTGCTCGCCTTGCTCGGTGGTGCTGGTCCGTGGCGCGGTGATATCTCGACGAATCCGTCGCTGACGGGTGGCCTGATTGCAGGTGTCTTCCTGATCGTCATCTCCCTGGCTCTCGTCATGTTCGTGCGTCGCGCAGATTCCGTTAGTTGATGACGGTTCCGCCGACGATGCGCGCCGTGCTCTTGACGAGGCATGGCGATCTTGATGCGCTCGTGCTCGACTCGGCTTTTCCGACGCCACAGCCCGGGCCGGGAGAAGTGGTGATCCGCGTCGATGCGTGCGCGATCAACAGCACGGATATCAACACGCGGGTTGGCTGGTATGCCCAGGGTGACGATAACGGTGCCTGGGGCGAGCCGCTCAGATTTCCGATCATCCAGGGCGCGGACGTCTGTGGAGTGGTCGCGCAGGTGGGGGAGGGCGTGCCGCATGAGCGGGTTGGCGAGCGGGTGATCACGGATCCGTGGGTGCGGGATCCGGCGGCTCGCGACGACCTCGATCGCGCTGGCTACATTGGCTCTGAGATCAACGGTGGGTATGCCGATTTTATGGTCGTGCCGGCGATCAATGCGCATGGTGTCTCGACGCGCCTCTCGGCTGTCCAGCTGGCATCGTTCGCCACCTCGGCCGGCACGGCGCTCGACATGCTGCGGCGGGCCGAGGTTGGGCCCGGTGAGCGCGTGCTGATTACGGGAGCGTCCGGCGGTGTCGGCCTCTACGCCGTGCAGCTCGCCAAGGCGTTTGGGGCGCAACCCGTCGCTGTCTGCGATCCTGCTAAGGCTGCGCTCGTGCGCGAGTTTGGCGCTGTCGAGACGATTGAGCGTGCTGCCGATCCAACCGAGCTTGAACCCTTCGATGTCGTTGTGGATGTCGTTGGTGGCCCCCAGTGGCCCTTGCTGCTGAGGGCGCTGCGTCGTGGTGGTCGCTACGTCGTTTCGGGCGCCATTGGTGGGCCACTCGTCGAGCTCGACCTGCGCACGCTCTACCTCCAAGACCTCGTTCTGATCGGCGCCACGATTACCCAACCGCTGGTCTTCGCTGAGCTGGTCGAGTTGATCGAGAGCGGCAGGATCCAGCCAGCGGTCGCAGCGACGTTTCCGCTTGAGCAGGTTCATGATGCGCAACGCATGTTTGTTGAGAAGAATTTTGTCGGCAAGATCGTGCTCGATCTCGCGGGCAGGTAGGATTCAACAGTGGATCTAGCGCTCCGAGATGAAGCGGTCGAGTTGCTGCGCGATCTCGTGCGCGTCGACTCGTCAAATCCACCGGGGCGCGAGACGCCCGTGGCGATGGTCGTCAAGCAGTACCTCGAGGCCAATGGGCTGGTGGTCGAGCTCGTGGCGCGCGATCCCGAGCGCGCCAATCTGATCACCCGCTTGCCGGGGTCGGGCGACGGTCCGTCGCTCGCGTTAATGGGTCATACCGATGTGGTGCCGGCTGATGCCGAGGATTGGACGCACCCACCGTTTGCCGCGCATCTCGATGACGACGGTTACATCTGGGGCCGTGGTACGTGTGACATGAAGAACGAGCTCGCTACCCGTTGTGTGACGATCGCTCACCTCGCCCGCACCGGCTTTCAGCCTCGCGGCGATCTGCTCTTGATTTCGCAGGCCGATGAGGAAGACGGCATGGAAGAGGTCGGTATGCCATGGCTCCTAAAGGAGCGGCCCGACCTGAAGTGTGACTACGCGATTGACGAGGGCGGCGGCATGCGCATCGAGCTCGTCGATGGTCGCGTGGTCTACACGCTGCAGGTGGGCGAGAAGGCGACGCTGCCCGCCACGATTACGGCGCTCGGCGAGGCGGGTCACGCCTCCGTACCGACGCTCGGTCGTAACGCGGTGCCGCTGCTCGCGACCCTGATTCAGCGCCTTGCCGCCCACCGGACTCGTCAGCGTCTCGTGCCAGCGATTCGCGAAATGATTGCCTCGCTTGGCATCGATCCCGATCAGGACCTCGATGTCGTGGCGGCGCAGGTGAGTGCGTTGCACCCGATGTTTGGCGCCGAGATCGATGCGCTCTTGGGTATCACGATTGCACCGACGCTCTTGACCGGCTCAAGCGCTCGCAACGTCTTGCCAGGCCGCGCCTCGGTTGGCGTCGATTGTCGCATCCTGCCGGGCGATACCGAAGCCGACTTGGGGCGCGAGCTACGCGAGGCGCTCGGCACCGACATTCCCTACGAGATCGCCTACGACCAGGCGATCAACGGCGGCACCGAGTCTGCCCTTGGCACGCCGCTGCACGAGGCGATCAGCGCAGCCCTCGAGGCGCATGATCCGGGCGCGATTATCGTGCCGAGCCTCTCGACAGGGTTTACGGACGCGGCCTACATTCGTCAGGCTTTCGGCACGATCGCCTATGGCTTCTGGCCGCTCACCTATACGCCGATCGATGTCTACGAGGGCGGCATGCATAACAAGGACAAGCGCATCCACCGCGACGACCTTGGCGTTGCTACCGAGCTGCAGATCGATATCGTTCGACGCCTGCTCGCCTAGCGCTTTTCGGCTGCACGTAGTCCGGTCATCGACCAGAGTCCGAGAACGATCCCACCGACGATGATGACGAGCCACGCTGCAAGCACGAAGCCACCCGTGCCAGCGAGCAGGCCGCGACCGGCCTCAATGAGGAACGTCGCGGGATTGACGTCGGCGGCGCTCCTAATCCAGCCGTTTAGGAGGCCCAGCGGCATATAGACGGGCGCCAAGAACAACAGGATGAACAACGGGATCTGCATCAGTGGCGTGACGCTCAGCGACTGGAATCGGAGTGCGATACCAAGCGCCCAAAGGGACCCGAGGATGTTCGAGAGAAGCGCGAGCGCGTAGAGCAGGGCGACCTGGCCTGGTGAGCCGAGGATGTTGAGTCCCGCAACCAACGCGACCACCGTTACGACTGTGATTGTGAATGCGGCGCGGACGATCGCCGAGAGCGCGTAGCCGACCAGAATCGCGGAACGATGCGGCGTGCCAAGCATGAGGCGCCGAGCGAACCCCGTCTCGAAATCTCTCGCGGCGGCGAAGCCGATGAAGATGCCACCGAACATCGACGCCTGGAAAAGCACGAAGACGAATTGGAACGTGGTGTAGCCCGGGGCATAGTCGAAGCCGGGAATACGGGTGACCTCCGACAGTCCACCTGCGTTAGCTGCGAAGAACAGCAGCGGAAACAGCAGACCGGGAAGAATTAGCGCGGGATTTGTGAAATACGAACGTGACTGGCGTGAGGCAATACCGACCACGCCGCTGCGCCACATCGAGAAGCCGGTCATGTGCGTTGCAACCTTCCACGGAGCGCTGCGGCGGAGAACGTGATGCCAACGATCATGAGTCCGATCGCAATGGCAAAGCCTGCGGCCAGCGCCGGCCAATCCCAGCCGGTGATGATCAGGCTACGGACGGCGTTAACGAGATACGTGATGGGGTTGACCGTTGCAATCCAGCGGAACCAATCGATCGGCATCAGCTCGAGTGGTAGAAACGTGCTGCTGATGAAGAGCAAGATAAACAGGATCGGGAAAAGGCCCTGGACGGTCTCGCCATTGCCGGTGCGGAGAGCGGCGGCCACGCCGATGGAGCCAAAGCCGACGGCCATTAGCACCACGAGGAGAAAGAGCACGAGTACACCGGCGACCCCAGACGACATCGTCGCGCCTCCGAGGAAGCCCGCTGTGAGGTAGCACGCCGCCTGAAAGACGCCGAGGACGACAGCGCCACCGAGCTGGCCGAGTACGAGTGCCGCACCACTCATCGGCGTCAGAGAGAGACGATTGAGAAAGCCGGAATCGATGTCTGCAGCTAGGTCGGTACCAGCACCGCCGGTCGCGAACACTGCGCCCTGCATGAACGTGACGGCGAGGACAAAATCAAAATACGAGACGTTCGGGAAGCCAGGCAGGCTCGAAGCTGCGTTGAGTCCACCAGATGTCACGAACAGCAGAATGATCGGGAACGCGATCGCGGGGATGATTGCCGCGGGCTGGCGCAAGGTGCGACGAACGGCACGTTCCGAGATCGCTCCGACTTGTAGAGCAAGCGTGCTCATACGGGAGCGTCGCCCTCGCTGCTCTCTTCTGCGGTCGTCTCGAGAGACCGCCCTGTTCGCTCAAGGAAGACATCGTCGAGGGTCGGCTCGCGTAGTCGCAGTTGGGCGATGCCGACCTGTTCGTTGTCGAGCGCGCGGACGATCGCGGCGACGTCGCTGACACCTTCGTTGAGGCGGATTGCCGCGCTCGTACCCCGCGTCGGCATCGGCGTGCCGAAGGATTGAAGAACACGCTCCAGCTTCGCCAGGTCTGTTGGCTCGTGGGGCTCGATCTCGATACTCGAACGGCCGATTGACGCCTTCAGCGCGGCGGGAGTGCCCTCGACCACGATGGTTCCATGGTCGATGATGCCGACGCGATTAGCGAGTGCGTCGGCCTCCTCGAGGTACTGGGTCGTGAGAAAGACGGTGACGCCATCTTCGCGGCTCAGGCGCGCAACCTCTTCCCAGAGTGCGTTTCGGCTCTGCGGATCGAGTCCGGTAGTCGGCTCGTCGAGAAAGAGAACACCCGGCCGGTGGAGCAGTGCGAGTGCGAGGTCCAGTCGGCGCTTCATGCCGCCCGAGTAGCCACCGACTTTACGATCGGCCGCGTCTGTGAGGTCTACGCGCTCGAGGAGGTCATCGCCACGTCGCTTGAGTTCCGCACCCTTCATGCCGTGGAGCGAGCCCTGCAGTTTGATGTGCTCGCGGCCGGTTAGGAACTTATCGAGCGCCGCTTCCTGTAGCGCCGCGCCGATCGCGCTGCGCACACTCGCACCTTGTGTGGCGACGTCGAAGCCTGCGACCGACGCTGTCCCAGCTGTCGGTGGTAGAAGCGTTGTCAGCATCAGTACGGTTGTCGATTTCCCTGCGCCGTTGGGTCCGAGGAATCCGTAGATCTCGCCTTGGTCGACGTGGAGGTCAATGCCATCAACAGCGCGATGACCCTGTTTGAATTCGCGAACCAGTCCGCGCACTTCGATTGCACTCATATCTCGAAGTCTACGACGCGACTCCCCCCTCGGCACGGCAGTGCAGGACGTCCGATAGTGTGCGGTGGATGACGTTGGCTCCGATCGCGATCTTGCAGCTGGCGAATGGGCTGGGCTGGGCGACCTTGGGCGCTGCAAATCTGATCGTTTTGTACGCGACGGATGGAGTGCCGTTGTTTGGGTGGGCCACGTCGGTCGTGATCGCCATTGGCATCGCGATCGCGCTGGCCATTGCTTCGGCACTCGCAGTTCGCTCGTCGCTTGGAAATGCCGAGCCTGCGGTTGGCGTGCCACTTGCTGCCCCCAGCGAGGCTGTTGGTCGCTGTATTGGTCCAGTCGCTCTTGCAGCGCTGATCCTGCTGGTACTCGCGTTGATCCCTGCTGCGTTGGAGTACCGCGGCCTGGCAGCGGCAATGTTCCTTGCGATCGGTCTTCTTTACCTGCCACTGGCCACATGGGTACGGCGGTTCGAACAAGCCAATGGTGTGATTGTCACGCAGCCGGTTAATCGCTACGGCCTGCGCACGGGCGCGATTCGCACGCTGCGTCTGCCGCGCTAGCTCAGCCGATTGCGAGCATCCACAGCACGAGCACGCCACGCGCGCTCCACGCGAGTGTGCGGATCCAATTTGTGGTGACCAACCAGCGATGGGCGGCTGCGTCATACCCCTGGCCGAGTCGGCCATGCATCGGCACGGAAAAGAGCACGGTGGCGGCCCAGATGACGACCAGCAGGACGGCTCCGAGTACCGCTGTCCAGAGGGGAATCTCTGCCGATCGCCAGATCAACAAGGCGATCACGGTGGCTGCCTCGACGAGCATTGGCAGTCCAACGACGCGCGTGGTGAGGCGTACGTTGCGCTCCTGGTACTGCGGCAAAGCCGAGCCCACGTCTCCAAACAGCGGGTAGTGCGCGACCTGGCACATCCAGATCACGCCGACCATCACGAGCGTCGCGGCTGCCTGCGCCGCGAGCAGCCACGTCACGTTGGCGACCCTGCGCTCTTGAGGAGCGCGCGGCGGCGTGCCAGGAACCCGGCTGCGTCTTCGCCACGGAGCGAGGCATCAACAAGTTCGATCGGGTGGAAGGTCGGGATCGGCTCACCCTCGGCACCAAGGTTTGCCGAGATCTGCAAGAGGCAGCCCGGGTTTGCCGCCGCCAAGGCGTCGGGGGCGACAGAACGCACGTTGGCGGCTTTCAGGCGGCCGAGTTCGGCGGCTGGCTCGGGGTTGATCAGGTTGTAGATACCCGCCGAGCCGCAGCAGATTGCCGCGTCGGGGATCTCGCGCAGCGTGACGCCGGGGATGCTCGTCAAAACCTCGCGTGGCTGGCTACGGACACCTTGAGCATGGGCGAGGTGGCAGGCATCGTGGTAGGCGACACTGATTTCGAGAGGGCGAAGCTGAGTGGGCGGCTCGAGCTCGGCGAGTAGCTCGTGGACGTCGCAGACCTTCGCAGCAAAGACCTCGGCACGCGAGGCGAGCGACGGCTCGTCACGGAATAGTTCGCCGTACTCCTTGAGCGTCGATCCACACCCCGCGCTGTTGACGACGATGCGGTCGATCGAGGGATCATCGAGCACCAGATCAGCGCACGGGCGCGCTCTTTGGCCGATTGCTGTCGACCAGCGTGGAGTTCGAGTGCGCCACAGCAGGCCTGCTCGCTGGGTGCGACGACCTCACAGCCGTACGCGCTCAAGACGCGGGCAGTGGCGGCGTTGACGTCGCCGAAGATCGCGCGTTGGACACAGCCCGTCAGCATCGCAACGCGCAGCTTCGGTTCGGCTGCTGCTGCACTATGAGCCGGTGCCTGCTCGCGCAACGCTGCCCACGTGACGATTGGAGAGAGCGCCTCGAGTTGGCGCAAGCGCTCGGGAAGGTGCCGATAGAGAGCAGAGCGACGGATGAGACGCTGAAGACCGGAGGCGCGGTAGGCGACGAGAGGAGCGGCGACGAGCGTCATCCGACGGTGGTGGGGCAGGACAGCGAAGATCGCGTTACGGAAGCGCTGGTCGCTCCGCTCGCGCTCAAAGCGTTCTTCGACCTGCGCACGCGTCTGCTCGATCAGGCGGTCGTACTGGACTGCGGAGGGGCAGGCCGTCACGCACGCCATGCAGCCGAGACAAGAGTCCCAATGACGCACCGTTGTGGCATCCAGGCCGATTTCACCTTTGTCGGCGAGATCCATCAGCAAGATGCGGCCGCGTGGCGAATCCATCTCTTCGCCCCACAACACGTAGGTCGGGCAGGTGGGGAGGCAGAAGCCGCAGTGGACGCAGTCATCCAGCAGCGCGCGCTCGGGCCCCGCGTCTTCTGCGAAGGCCTGCGTTGCGGCATCGCCGAGTGGGTGGCCTGTCGAGGGGCGCGGGGGAATGTGCGTGACGGGCAGGCTCATACGAGCACCCCGGCCGGGTCGAGTTGCTGCTTGATCGCGGCTTCGACGATGGCGGCACCGGGAGCCGCATTGGGTGCAGCAAGGCGGTGTGCCTCGTCGCCGCGACGAGCCTGCACGTTGCCACTCAGATCGCGTATGGCCTGGACGACGCGGCCAATTCGCTCGGGGTCGAGATCGGGCAAGACAATGTCGCCGGCGACCAGCGTGGCGCGCCCGACGAACTGCCCGTCCAGAGCCGCCACAGCAGCGAGCAGCGTGGGCAGGTGCTCGGGGCGTACACCAACGCCAAGCACGGCTCCGGTGCCGGTGAAGGGAAAATTGAGGTGTTCTTCGAGCAGGGCGTCGCCTGCTTCGGGGGAGAGCTCTTGGAGTTGCGCGAACCCGTGCAGTAGGTCGACTTGTGCTGCGGCGCCGTCGGGCGTGCTCTCGATGCGGACGGCGACGATTCCCTCGGGCCAACGGACATCGAACACGGTTGCCGTAATCGCTGCGGTGCGGACGGCCGCGACAAACGCAGCGACGGCAGCAGCATCGGTCGTCTGCAGCACGACAGTCCGCGCGGCGTCGGGAACGGGATGCAGCTTGAGCGATACCTCGGTAATCACGGCCAACGAACCCTGCGAGCCAATCAACAGCTTGGCGAGGTCGTAGCCGGCAACGTTCTTGACCACGGTGCCACCCGTCTTGGCGGTGAGGCCGTCTCCTGTTACGTAGCGTGCGCCGATCACGATGTCGCGGGGCGTGCCGTAACGCTGGCGGCGCGGGCCTGCTGCGCGGGTCGCGAGGATGCCACCAAGCGTGGCGGCCTCGCCACCTACGCCATCGAGCATCAAGCGTTGGCGGTGCGTGGCGTCGCTGGTGACGGCTGCCTGCAAGGCAGCAAGCGGCGTGCCGGCCTGCGCGACGAGCGTCATGTCGCCCGGCTGGCGATCGACGATGCCTGCCAGCGCGGCAGTCGACAGGATCGCGTCGCAGCGCGTGGGGGTTGGGCGCCAACTGGTCTTCGTGCCGCCGCCACGGACGACGAGGGCGAGGCCGGTCTTCGAGGCCGTTTCGAGCAGCGTTGAGACCTCAGCTGCATCGCGTGGGGTCAACACTGGCATGCCGTGCGCATCCGACAGTCGGTCCGCGCCAAGGATGCCAGCGAGATCTGCCACTACATGCGCTCCCCGAGACCAGCGGTCTCGACGGGATGTGCGTGATAGAAGCCTGGCACCTCACCGCACAAACGCGGGGTGGGCAGGAGCTTGCCGGGGTTGCAGAGTCCGACTGGATCGAAGGCCGAGCGCACGCGGTCGAAGGCAGTCAGGTCGTCGCCCGTAAACATCTTTGGCATCGAGCAGACCTTCTCGATGCCAACGCCGTGTTCGCCGGTGATCGAGCCACCAAAGTCGACGCAGAGCTCGACAATCCGCATAGCGATTGCCTCGGCTTTGGCCTGCTCGCCCTCGACGGCGTTGTCGTAGAGCACGAGCGGGTGGAGGTTGCCGTCGCCGGCGTGGAACACGTTGGCGACGCGCAGCCCAGCCTCGTCTGCCAGTGCGCGAATGCCATTTAGTACTTCGGGCAGGCGGGTCCGAGGGATCACGCCGTCTTGGACGAGGTAGGCTGGGGAGAGCTGCCCGACGGCGGCAAACGCACTCTTACGGGCGCGCCAGATCGTCAGCCGCTCGTCGGGACTGCTGGCAACCTGGACGGCATCGGCACCGCAGCGTTTGCAGATTGCATTGACGGCTTCAAACTGCTGGCGTACCTCGCGTGCGGGACCATCGAGTTCGACGATCAGCGCAGCCTCGGTATCCCACGTGATTGGTGTCTGCGTCTTGGCGGCGTCGATGGCGAGGCGGTCCATCATTTCGACTGCTGCGGGCACAACACCTTCGGCGATGATCGCGGAGACGGCGTCGCCCGCCGTCTCGGTCGACGGAAACATCGCGACGAGCGTCTCGACGTGTTCGGGCTTCGGCAGCAGGTTGAGCAGCGCCTCGGTGACGATGCCGACGGTGCCTTCGCTGCCGATTACGACGCCGAGCAGATCGAGGCCAGGGGCGTCCGGCGCCTCGCTGCCGAGCTCGACCGTGGTGCCATCCGACAGCACGACGGTTGCGGTCAGGACGTGGTTGACGGTGAAGCCGTATTTGAGGCAGTGAGCGCCGCCAGAGTTCTCGGCTAGGTTGCCGCCGATGGTGCAGACTTGCTGGCTGGAGGGGTCGGGTGCGTAGTAGAGCCCGAACGGAGCGGCGACTTCGCTGACACGAAGATTCGTGACGCCGGGCTGCACGCGGACGCGTTGGTTTGCAACGTCAATGTCGAGCACTTCTCGTAGGCGCGAGAGGCCGATTACGATGCCATCTTCCGTCGGCAATGCGCCGCCAGACAGGCCCGATCCTGCACCGCGTGCCACGAACGGGACGCGGTGCTCGTGGCAGAGGCGCACGACTGCCGCGACCTGCTCGGTCGAGCCGGGCAGGATCACCGCGCCAGGCACGGTGCGGTGGTTCGTGAGCCCATCACACTCATACACGCGCAGTTGGGCAGCGTCGGTCACGACCCAGTCGGGACCAACGATGTCGCGTGCCTGTGCTGCGACGGCGAGCGCACTTGTCGTATCGGCCACGGCCACTTCGTGCAGCGTATCGCTTAGCACTGCATTCGTGGTGGACTTAGTGGGTGCTGAGACCGAGGGCGTCGCGTACGAGACGGTCTTGCTCGGCCTTGTGGTCCGGGAAGTAGCCCTCCGAGGGACTCGCCCGCCACGGCCGGCCGGCGTAGCGCAGGCGCGTGCCGGGAGCAGCCATCTCGAGGCGGTGGCGGATTGAGCGCCAAGCCCCCATGTTGGCCGGCTCCTCCTGCGTCCAGACGATTTCTTCCAAGGAGGGGTACCAACTGAGTACGCGCGACAGCGTCTCCGTAGGGAACGGGTAGAGCTGTTCCAGACGGATGATGGTGACTCCGTTTTCCGGCGAGTAATCAGGGTGCTTCTTGAGGTCGTAGAAGACCTTGCCGGAGCAGAGAATGGCGCGCGAGACGTCGTCGCGGAATTTTTTGACATCCGCGTCGTCGAGAACACGGGTAAAGGCGCCGTCGCTGAAATCGGCTAGCGGGGACGCCGCCTCTTTCAGACGCAGGAGCGATTTTGGCGTCATCACAATCAGCGGGCGCCGCTCGGGCGCAAGTGCTTGTCGGCGCAGCAGATGGAAGAACTGCTTAGAGGTCGTCGGGTACGCGATCGTGCAGTTGTCCTCTGCGGCGAGTTTAAGAAAACGCTCGAGGCGCGCGGACGAATGCTCTGGACCGTTACCTTCGTAGCCGTGAGGCAGGAGCAGCGTGAGGCGTGATTCGTCGCCCCACTTGGTGCGGCCGCTCATGATGAACTGGTCGACGATGACCTGTGCGACGTTGACGAAATCGCCGAACTGCGCCTCCCACAGCACGAGCGCGTCGGGCTTCCTCGTCGAGTAGCCGTATTCGAAGCCGAGGCACGCGGTCTCTGTGAGTGGTGCGTTGTGCAGTTCGAAGCCAGCACGCGCGCCCTGGAGGTGCTCGAGCGGCGTGTAGCGATCGCCGTTGACAGCATCGTGAAGTACGGCGTGTCGATTGGCGAAGGTTCCGCGCTCAGAATCCTGTCCGGTCAGGCGAATTGACACGCCCTCTTCGAGCAGAGTGGCGTAGGCGAGAGTCTCTGCTTGCCCCCATTCGACGGATCCGTCGGGGGCGAGGGCGGTGCGACGGCGCTCGAGAATCTGCTTGAGCTTCTCATTCACGGTGAAGCCCTCGGGTACCTCGAGCAGTTCCTCGGTCAGCCGGGCAAGGCGTGCTGCGGGCACGCGCGTCTCAACGCTGGTACGCGACGGGGAGGAGAACGTTGGCATCGGCATGTCGAGGGTATCGACGCGCACCTCTTCATGTGATTGGCTGAGGCGGGCGTGGACGCGCTCCCGCATCTCCTCAACCTCCTGATCGGACATCAGTCCTTCCTCGATCAGCTTGCGCGCGTAGATCGTCGCAACAGTCGGGTGCGTGTGGATCTTCCCGTACTGCATTGGCTGGGTGTACATGGGCTCGTCGCCCTCGTTATGGCCCCAGCGGCGATACCCGATCAGATCGATCAGGACGTCCTTCGCGAAGCGTGCGCGGAACGCCATGGCGAGGCGGACGGCGGCACGGCAGGCATCGACGTCGTCGGCGTTGACATGGA
>FLOH01001209.1_pt1 | contig 41532 bp, 44 predicted proteins | sample 756751 | NCBI WGS metagenome assembly FLOH01 (sample SAMEA4026879, study PRJEB14308) | marine metagenome | biome: coastal water; material: water | depth 74 m
TACGCTTGCATGCTGCTAGCATGACTGGTGCTAGTCATAATGATGGCTTTACTACACATGAAGAAAAAACCATGCCAAGCAGTAATCATGCGGGTGGCACACTAGGAGGCATTAGCACGGGCTTACCTTTGCTGATGCGAGTTGCCTTTAAACCAACATCTAGCATCAAAAAAATTCAGCAAACAGTGGACACTGATGGCCACGCTCAGGAATTTGCCTTGCCCACAAATGCTCGTCACGACCCTTGTGTCGCTATTCGTGCAGTCCCTGTAGTGGAGGCGATGTGTGCGTTGGTACTGGCGGACGCGATTTTAATTAATCGTACCGTAAAATTATGAAATCATTGATTGAAATAAAGGCTGGCTTGTTAACCGATGCTGATGCTATTCAACAACACTGTGCAGAGTTAGCCAATAATTGGGTTATCATTGCCGATGAAAATGTATTAGAACAATATGCCAAACCACTACAAAAAATACTTCACTGCCATTTGCTCAGCATTACCGCAACTGAAACGCATAAAACTCGCGAACAAAAACAGTTGTTGGAAAATGAGTTATTCGCCCTCGGTTGCAATCGTGATACTGGCTTAATTGCACTCGGTGGCGGCATCACTACCGACTTAGTCGGTTTTGTTGCAGCAACTTTTGCACGTGGTTTACCTTTAATTTATATTCCCACCACTTTATTAGCCATGGTCGATGCGAGTGTTGGGGGGAAAACCGGTGTAAACACCGAGCATGGGAAAAATTTAATCGGTAGCTTTTACCCACCCAATGCCATATTTATTGACCCAAACGTATTAACAACTTTACCCAAACATCTATTTTATGATGGCATGGCAGAAGTTATAAAACATGCACTGATTGCTGATGTTGAATTATTTCATTGGTTGCAAGACAATGTAGAAAATATTTTAAATTTAGATATGGATACGCTGGTTACACTCATACAAAAAAATATTGCTATCAAGCAACACATCGTCACGCAAGATGAAAAAGAACAAGGCATACGTCAGCTGCTCAATCTAGGTCATACGATTGCTCATGGTTTGGAAATCGCATCAGGCTATCAACTCTCCCATGGCCAAGCTGTCGGCTTGGGACTAATCGCTGAATTATTTATTGCCACTAAAATGGAACTTTGTGATGCCACATTACTCGAACAAACTAAAAAACTGTTACACCGTTACCATCTACCAACGCAAATCACTGCCTACCCATTGAGCACAATGCTTGATGCGTTAAAATTTGATAAGAAAAATAAAGACCATGCAATTCACTGCTGCTTATTAACCGCCTGCGGAAAACCTTATGTTGATAATCAACAATACAGTCATCCCGTCTCACTAAGTTTGCTAACTACTGGCTTTTATTATTTAACTACAAAATGAAGTAGGCAAGCACACAAGTTGCCAGTGTGACAGGCAAGCCCACTTTTAGGAACTCCATAAAACCAAGATGAATACCTTGGCGTTTTGCTTGTTGTGCCACAATTAAATTAGCGATGGAACCTAGTATCGTGAGATTACCCGCTAATGTTGTCATTGCGGCCAATAACATGCCTTGCTGTTGAAGATGAACAGACTGAAGCACCAAAGGCTTAAATAATAATGCAGCGGGAACATTGGACACTATATTTGACAGTATCACCGCCGCTATACTGATGATGGCCTTATGTTGCAACAGTGGCAACTGGAAAAAAGTAGCGTGTATTAACACTTTGCTTTGTAAGGCACCCACCAAAACAAATAAACTAATAAAAAATACTAATAACGACCCATCAATTAACTGATACACTTTTTTGTGATCGGTTCGACCGATAAATAATAATGCTGCGCCGAATAAAGCACTCGCCCCCAAAGGAATTTGAGTGAAAAATAATATGACCACCATCACTAATACCAACACTGATTTAATTAATAAACCTTTAGGCTTGACGACATTCGGCGGGCTTATAACCGCTTGGACTTTTACCGTTAATTGTTTGCCATGAATCAACAGCAACAATACATAATCTAAAATCAAACCAATCACCGCAATCGGTGCCATGTGCATGATGAAACTACCATAGTGTAATTCAGCAAAATGACCAATTAACATGTTTTGTGGATTGCCGGTTAAGGTCGCCACCGAACCAATATTCGCCGCTGTAGCCAAAGCAATTAGATAAGGAACAATCGGCAATTGCCGTTGACGACAGATTTGAATTAACATAGGAGCCATAGCTAAACACACCACATCATTGATCAAAAAGGCAGATAATACACCAGCCACAATAATGGTCACGGCAAGTAATATTTTTGGTTGATGACAAACACGATTAATATAATTAACAATTAATTCAAAAAAACCCGACAGCTCAAGATAAGCAAGAATCACCATCATACCGAACAGAAGACATAACACAGGAAAATTAATAACCGTTGCTGCTTCAGATAAATGAAAATCGCTAAACAGTAACATGGCTGCCGCGCCCACAAAAACTATTTCAGCACGGCCAATGGGCAACTTGGGCACGCGACCAACCGCCAAGCCAAGATAACTTAAACAAAAAATACATAAGATCAACCATTGAGCGTGCGTCATGCGGATAATATACCATAAAAATTTAGCCTGTAACTCTTAAGGTAAGCACATTACTGAATAAAACTAAACGTCCGAGCACAATTGACACCCATGAGGAATATTGAAAACACAACCAGTGATAATATCGCCACCCAACTCAGCTGTCCATCGTAACCATATCCGTTGAGAGCCTCATCATAGGCTAATCCATTGTATGCCACTTTGCCCGCCAACAAACCAAACAACGTAATCGCTAAGCACCACGCCTTTCTTCTGGCATGGGTCTCTCCGCTTATTGATTCAATGCTATTGTAGCCATTCGTTGGTAAGGTGGGTTCTCTTGCTAAGAATTGCCCATTTAACACTTTATTGGTGACATAAGCATTCGCCGTACCAAAAATAATCAAGCTAATGTTTTTTAAAATCTGCGGATCAAAATGACCGGAACGATGAACATCTGTATAAATACTACGAATAAAAGGTACCGCTTTACCCAAGGATGTGCCAATAAAATATCCCCATTCAGCAAATTTTGGATGACTGAATTTAGCTTCCGTATACATTTCACGCAGCCGCGGAAACATGAGTGAAAGTATTGAAAAGCCCACCAACACCTGTAAACCGATATGCAGCGGATTAGTGTAATACTCAGCAATACAATCAAAACCTTGCCCATTCTGTGGAAGAAACGGTTCAACCAGTGCCACACCACCACTAAATGTAAAAAAATATTCAAAGCAGGCTGACAATTGTTTTACCCACGGCGCACAGTGATCAAAGCCTGACGGTTCTTTGCTATACTTAGATGGCTCATTGAAATGTCGAATAAAATATTTAGCTTTGGCACGTAACTGCCAACCCGGCATCAATGCCATCGCAAAAAATCCGGCAGGACCGCCTAACTGATAACCTAAGGCACCCTGCATCGCGCAGCTGGGACGGTGCAACCACGCATTATCCGCCATATACACATTCCACAATACAATATTTAATGTCCATAAATCAGCGGCAATCTCAGTGGATAAACCATGTGATCGAGTATCAAAAGTAACGCCGAGTTGGCGAAATTTTACCAAAAGCTTTTGAAGCTCTTCAGTCTTAGTCGTTGCGATAAGGGGCGTTACTTCAGAGTCAGATCTAGGCAGCATATTATTCTCTATTTTTATTTTGCTAATGGGTTATTTTTGTTTTACAATAATACAGCAATTTGAGGAAGGATACTATACACATGGCCGTAACGATTCGCAAACTTGGTAACAATACTCTTTATTCCGCGCTTAGCGTTATTTTAGTCATATTGGTTTTTTATTATTGGCTTGATATCCCGATTAGTTCCTGGATGACCACACACCCGCTCCCTTGTCTGATTAGCTTTTCTAAGGCTTGTGCTATCTTCTTTCAACCTAATTATTGGATAATAGCATCGATTATTGTTGGCTTAATTGGTCTTTACCTTCACTTTATTAAACGATCACCCACTTTAGCTAAACCTTGGTTATTCTTTGCCTCCGCCCCTCTCTGCACACTCATTATTGTTTTTGTGATCAAGTGTATTCTGGCTCGTTATCGTCCGATTGAGTTAATTAACCATGGATTATACGGACTACACTTTTTTTCACTGAAATATACTTTTATCTCTATGCCTTCTGGACATGCGGCTGCTGCTTTTGCTGGTTTTTATGCGTTAAGCCGAATTTGTAATAGAGCTTGGGTGACAACCTTACTTCTGATTCTAGCGAGTATTATTGCCTTGTCTCGTGTTATCATAACCGCACACTTTCCTAGTGATGTAATTTTAGGTGCCTACCTCGGTATCATAACCGTGATTTGGCTGCAACATTGGATGAAATATAATCAAAACTAACTTTATTATGTGAAAAAAAGCCGCTTTGCGGCTTTTTTTATGTGGGTATGATTTAGATCAAACATCCGATAGCCCTGAATCTATATACTGGTAATTCATCATCTTTCCACTTGCAAATGAGAATCATTATCGATAAAATATCTAGCTTAAGGTTTATTAAAACACAGGAACCCACGCCATGCTAAGCAAACAAAATTTTTGGTTATTTATAAAAATCCTAGGCCCTGGATTAATCGTTATGCTGGCCGATACGGATGCTGGTAGTATCATCGTTTCCGCTCAAAGTGGCGCCGTTTGGGGTTATAAACTATTAGCAATTCAATTTGTGTTAATGCCCATTGTCTATATGGCCCAAGAGCTGACTGTTCGCTTAGGCTTGGTCACGGGTAAAGGTCATGGCGAATTAATCTTACAACACTTTGGTAAATTTTGGGCATGGGTTTCAGTTTCGACCCTGCTGATCACTTGTGTGGGGGCTATGATCAGTGAGTTCAGTGGCCTGGCTGGCGTGGGTTTAATGTTTGGTGTACATGAATGGGTTGTTGTTCTGATAACGATTATCTTCCTCAGTGTAATTACATGGACTGGATCTTACACAAGTGTCGAGCGAATCGCCCTGTGCCTCGGATTATTTGAATTAGTATTTTTTGTGGTGGTGTGGATGGCACATCCATCACTCAAAGAAATGTGGCATGGAATTATTAGTGTTCCACTACATAGCGCAAGTTATTTATATCTCACTGCTGCCAACATCGGTGCTGTCATTATGCCCTGGATGATTTTCTATCAGCAATCAGCTGTTATCGACAAAGGTTTAGATAAAAAAGTTTTACGCTATGCACGATGGGATACCGCCATAGGTGCGGTCATTACTCAACTTGTGATGGCGTCCGTGCTAGTGACTACAGCAGCAACCATTGGGAAAACACATCCGGGTGTGGCTTTAAATGATGTGGAATCCATCAGTAAGGCTATCACGCCTTTTTTAGGTAGCACAGCCGGACGTATTTTATTTGCTATTGGCATGATTGGCGCCTCATTAGTTGCTGCTATTGTTGTGTCGCTTACTGCCGCATGGGGCTTAGGTGAAATTACCGGTTACAAACGTTCCTTATCACATCACCCCAAAGAGGCGCCTTGGTTTTATGGTATTTACACTATCATTTTGATTTTGGGCGGTGGACTGGTTGCATCGGGAATTAACTTGGTAAAACTCAATGTCGCCATTGAAGTCATGAATGCCATATTGTTGCCAATCGTATTAGGCTTTTTAATGTTACTCGCTATCAAGGCACTACCGAAAGAATACAAACTCAAAGGCAGTTATGGTTGGATAGTGATTATTGTACTCGTCACGACCGCCATATTCGGATTTTTTGCTGGTATTTGGGGAAGTTAGTTCAACTAAATTTTGTGACTCCTGCTACACAGGAATCACAAAATACTGTTTCAATGCGGGTCTAGCGAGTAGGTTATATCTCTTTCTTTGATAAGTGCGCGTAAGTTTCTTTCAGAAACAAGGTTAATAACATCGCACCAAAGAAAGCTATCGGTAAAATAATTAATACATGTTGATAGGTTTGTGCCGAGTAAATAGTTACACCTTTTACTATCGTACTATGACCCGTATCCAAAAAGAAACCCACCAACGGTTGAAACACCATACCACCGGCCATGATAAGTAAATTAGTAAATGCCAGAGCAGAACCTGCAAATTTTTGTGGTGCATTTTCACGTGCAGTAACGAAAACAATGTTTTGCACTGAACAGAATATTCCCATAAACACCAACAATAAATAAATCTCAACATGCGTTAAACTATTCATATACACGAGCATTAAAGCAATCATGCCGGCAAACAAACTACCCAGCAACAAAGGTAAACGTCGTCGTGAGATAGTATCAGACACGAATCCCATTAATGGACCACCAATAGCCCAACCTAAAAACACCATAGAAGTCGCGGAGGCCGCATCACGCATGCTGAAATGTCTTGCTTGTTGCAAATAAGGCACCAACCATAACTCAGCAAACATAGATAATGACAAATACAATAGGAAACCAATGATACCACCAATCCAGATTTGTCGATCTTGAAGTACGTGAAGCAAACCAGTAAAAACTTGTCTCATCGTTAGCGTAGCATAATGCATTTTTTGACGACCACGTCCTTTGGCATCGCGAATAATCGTCCAGATTAAAAATGCTAATACAAAACCAGAAACAACCGATGCATAAATTGTCGCACGCCAACCAAGTTCGTGCACCATAGCCGCTAGCACATTATCACCAACCATGGCACCAATCATACCTAAGGTAGTGGTAGTACCTGCAATAATCGCAAAACGATTAGGTGGCAGCCAGATGGTCGCGATTTTAAGCACACCGACAAAGGCAAAGGCTGAACCAAAGCCCACTAAAAACCGGCCAACTTGGGCAACCCATAAATGACTCGTTGAGGCAAAAAGTAACGAACCGATGGAACAGCACAAAATAGCAAAAGCCAATAACATCCGAGGAGCATAGCGATCCATTAAGACCCCAACAAATAGCTGCATGGGTGTATAAGCATAATAATAGAATGCCACCAGATTACCAAATTCACCCGCATTTAAGCCGTAGGTTCGCATTAGATCACCGGACATCATGCTCGGTTGAATACGTAAAAAATATTCATAGCAATAAAATAATGCACCGAAACCCCAGACAACCCAAGGAAAAGCATTTGAGGCTTGTAATAACTTCAAAGGTCTCCACTTTGTTTTTGGTTCTAAAATATCTAGTTTCATAGTTTTCTCTTCCTTTCTTTTTATAACTTAGCTAGCCCTGATTGGCGAGCAGCTTCTGCAACTGCATTACTCACTACATCTTTCAACCGTGGGTCAAACGGTTTAGGTAAAATATAATCTTTACCAAAAGCCAAGCTTTTTAATTTATAGGCAACTAATACTTCCTCAGGCACCGGAAGCTTAGCTAATGATTGCAATGCTCGCACTGCAGCAATTAACATTTTTTGATTAATCGCGGTCGCGCGAACATCCAAAGCACCACGAAAAATATAAGGGAACGCTAACACATTATTAATTTGATTAGGCTGATCAGAACGGCCGGTCGCCATAATTAAATCATCGCGGGTAGCAAAGGCAACACTAGACTCGATTTCTGGATCCGGATTTGACATCGCAAACACAATGGGATTAGCCGCCATAGTACGCAACATATCAGCAGTTAACACCCCTGGCCCCGATACACCCAGGAAAACATCGGCATTAACCATAGCATCTGCCAAGGTTACTTTATCTGTTTTATGAGCAAAAGCGAATTTATACGTATTTAAATCATCACGACCTAAACGAATAACCCCTTTGCTATCGACCAATATCAATTTAGTGCGGTCAGCACCTAATTCTATTAGTAACTTTGATATAGCAATACCGGCAGCACCCGCTCCGACACACACGATTGAAACATTATCCAAACTTTTGCCCTGTAACTCAATAGCATTTAATAAACCGGCGGCAGCCGTTACGGCAGTGCCATGCTGGTCATCATGCATAACAGGGATATCTAACTGTTCTTTTAAGGCTTCTTCAATAACAAAACATTCCGGCGCTTTAATATCTTCTAAATTAATAGCCCCGAAAGTGGGTGCAATACAACGCACGGTATGAATAAATTCTTGAGGATTATCGGCATCGACTTCAATATCAAAAACATCTACATTAGCAAAGCGTTTGAACAACACGGCTTTGCCTTCCATTACAGGCTTACTGGCCAATGCGCCGACATTGCCTAAACCTAATACGGCCGTACCATTGCTAATCACGGCGACTAAATTGCCTTTGCTGGTATATCGATAAGCATCTTCTGGATTTTCGGCAATCGCTAATACAGGGCCGGCAACACCCGGGGTATACGCCAATGATAAATCATCCTGAGTTTGGGTTAACTTAGGGATACTAATTTGAATCTTACCTGGCACTGGAAATTCGTGGTATGCCAATGATTCCTCTTTCCAATTTCGCGACATAATTAACCTCTTATTAAGTAAACATTTTACCTCAAAGCAAGGGTATTCACCATGGCTATTATGCTAATATATGACTTAAAATTGAACTAAAAATTCAATAAATTATCGGTTATCCTGTTTCGATATTATTCCTCGCCCAATCTAAATCAGCGCATAACAAGCGACTTAATTAAAACATATTAAGAGAAGAAAAAACGTCAAATAATAACAAATAAAAATCCAAGTAAGAAATTCTGCATCTATCTTTTTATTATTATAATAAACTTCAGCGCATCACCCTCAACTTGGATTATGTATAGCATACTTGGTAAAGATTAAAGAAAACTTAAACCAATAAAAAAATTGGCATAAATCCAATTTTTTTATTGTAATAGCTGCAATTAAACGCTGCTTTTGCCCGTAAGTGAACGGCCACCAAATTTCTTGTTGAAACGATCCACACGACCCGCTGTATCAATATTTTTTTGCTTGCCTGTGTAAAATGGATGGCACTGAGAGCACACTTCGATGTGTAATTCAGGTTTGCCTATCGCGGAACGTGTCGTGAATTTTTCGCCACAACTACACGTCACTGCCACGTCTTCGTATTTTGGATGAATTTCTTGTTTCATAATTATTGCCTCATTATCGTGTGTCGCCAATCAGCCCCTGCCGAATACCACACAAGGATGCGCATGATACCGTATATCGCGTCATTAATCAACAATCGGGCGCTATCGCTAACCTATTGATTTTAAACATTAAACTCGGCAATTACCGGGGTGTGATCGGATGGCCGTTCCCAGCTACGGGGTTCTTTATCGATCCATGATAAATGACAGGTATTTTTGAGGGGCTCACTGGCAAGGATTAAGTCAATACGCAAACCACGATTACGACGAAAACCCGCTTCTCGGTAATCCCACCAACTAAATGATTTTTCTGGTTGGTCGAATAAACGATACACATCCGTATACCCTTGAGCCAGAATCGTTTGTAATGCTTGGCGCTCTTTATCGCTGACTAAGACACTCCCCTGCCAAGCTGCTGGATCGTGAACATCATCATCTGCTGGGGCAATATTAAAATCACCTAAAACTACTACTTTTTCATAATTGGCCAACTGCTGTTGTAAAAATACTTGCATCTTTTGGAGCCAATCTAACTTGTAATCATATTTTTCTGAACCGACTTCCGACCCATTCGGCACATACAAATTGACTACTCGAACACCCGCAATGGACGCCGCTAAAATACGACGTTGTGGATCATTTAAATTAGGAATATCGGTAACAATATCGACGGCTGGCTTTTTGGAAATAATGGCTACACCATTATACGTTTTTTGACCCGCAAAACAGACTTGATAGCCCGCTTCTTCAATCGCTGCTTGCGGAAATTTATCGTCGGTCATCTTGGTTTCTTGCAACGCCAAGATATCTGGCTTAGCATAGTCTAACCAGTTTAATACCTGCGGTAGACGCACATTTATTGAATTAACATTCCACGTGGCTATTTTCATCATCTCAGTTCGCCTTATTGCGATGTACTAAAACAAAAATAGTTACACCATTACTCATTTTTAACACCTTAGCCGGATCGCCTGTTTGACGTATTTCGACCGAAAGACGATGCTTACCGGGTTGATAGCTGCTTAAGCTAAAACTAACATCTGCCGTGGGGCCAGTAATCGGCAAGATGGCCTCACCATCATAAATTAATACCGCTTGATCGCCTTGCTGTAAGGCCGGTTGCAATTTTACTTTCACTGATATGGGCCCATCTCCCGACCAAAATGTACTGTTATGTTCGGGTTGGGTTAATTCCAAGGAGGTGTATTGGGAAACATCTTTAGGCTGGCTTAAAGGTTGGCTTAACGCTTGTGCTGATTCAGGGGCATTCGTTTGTTCAAATGTTTGCGGCGATTTTAAATTAATTTGCTGCGCATTGGGACTGGGTTGATCAGAGAAAATTGGATTACCTTGTTTATCAGTCGATTTATAAATTGCCGCTACGCAAAGTAGCGGCAATAGACATAATGTTATAATTAAATAGCGCATATTTATACGCTGTAATACATTTCAAATTCAACGGGATGTGTGGTCATACGTACACGATTGATTTCTTCCATTTTCAACATGATATAGCTGTTAATAAAATCTTCGGTAAACACATCACCCTGTTTTAGATAATCACAATCACTGCGGAGGCATTCCATTGCTTGCTCTAAGGAGCTACAAACTGTCGGAATATCACTGGCTTCTTCCATTGGTAAATCATATAAATCTTTATCCATAGGCTCACCTGGATCAATCTTGTTGCGAATACCATCAAGACCCGCCATCATCATAGCAGCAAAAGCCAAATAAGGGTTTGCTGCCGCATCAGGAAAGCGCACTTCAATACGACGCGCCTTAGGATTGCTCACATAAGGGATGCGAATTGAGGCAGAACGATTACGAGCCGAATAGGCTAACATCACCGGAGCTTCAAAACCTGGCACTAAACGTTTATAACTGTTAGTGCTTGGATTGGTGAAGGCATTCAATGAGCGAGCGTGTTTAATAATTCCACCGATGTAATACAACGCTTCTTGTGATAAACCTGCTGTTTTATCGCCACTGAAGATATTTTTGCCTTCTTTAGCTAAAGATTGATGGCAATGCATACCACTACCATTATCATCAACCAACGGTTTCGGCATAAAGGTTGCCGTTTTTCCGTAGGCATGCGCGACATTATGCACAACGTATTTTAATTTTTGTATTTCATCTGCTTTTTTCACCAAGGTATTAAATTTCGTTGCAATTTCATTTTGGTTACCCGTGGCAACTTCATGGTGATGTGCCTCAATGACTAAACCCATTTCCTCTAACACTAAACACATTGCTGAACGAAGATCTTGAGACGAATCCACCGGTGGCACAGGAAAATAGCCCCCTTTCAAACCGGGACGGTGTCCCATGTTACCGGCTGTATAAGTTTTTTCTGAATTCCATGCAGCTTCCTCAGAATCTATGCTGTAAGATGAGCCACTTATATCAATTTTCCAGCGCACATCATCAAAAACAAAGAATTCAGGCTCAGGACCAAATAAACACGTGTCTGCAAGACCCGTTGATTTCAAATATTCTTCTGCACGTTTGGCGAGTGAACGAGGGCAACGCTCATAAGGCATCATCGTACTCGGCTCTACGATATCGCAACGCAAAATCAACGTCGGATCGGCGAAAAAGGGATCCATCACCGCCGTACTCGGATCAGGCATTAAAATCATATCTGATTGATTAATGCTTTTCCAGCCAGCAATTGAAGAACCGTCGAACATTTTACCTTCTTGCATAAATTCTTTATCAACACAACTAACACCAATAGAGATATGTTGCTCTTTACCTTTCGTATCCGTAAAACGCAAATCAACAAATTTAACTTCATTATCTTGGATCATTTGTAAAACATTTTCGATAGACATGGGCTGGCTCCTGATTATTAGACTAGATTTTACCTGATAGACTAGGTGAAGTCATGTGGAAAATCGCACAACAGGATTGCACAAAAAAAAGCCAGACCAAGCTTGGTTCAACGAAAATAAAGGGTTATTTTGCGAATACTCGGTAAAGCTTTAAGTGCATTATCATATTGCTGCTGTAGTAAGGGTAAAGTCACTTTGTCATTTAAAATGGATAAAGGTAAAACCACCTCTAAATCGATAGAACCCGATAAATAATGCATACGAATGTCGGCTATTTTGTCTGCACCAGGCAAGCCCTGCCACGCTGTTTGTAACTCCGGTAATAATTGAATACGCATCGGTAATTTTGATGTCGATGAATATTGCTCATCATTTTCCGAGTCAATATGCACAACAACATCTTCCAAGACCGCAACTTTTTGTCTTAATTTGCACATCACGTGTTCTGCAATATGGTGCCCTTCTGAAACACTAATATGTCCATCCACGATAATGTGTGCATCTAATAAACCTCTGCCTGCCATTCGCCGTGTACGTAATTCATGCACAGATTTCACCCCCGAAACAGACATAATCACTTGCGTAATTTGTTTAACTTGCTCAGGCTCTAAACCCGTATCAATTAACTCTTTGATATTATTCCAACCGATTTGTGCTCCCATACGTAGAATCATCAAGGCAACAATAACGGCTGCAACTTTATCTAGATAAACATAACCCAGTAAACTACCTATCACCCCCACCAATACAATTAATGACGCTGCGGCATCGCTGCGGCTATGCAAGGCATTCGCGATGAGTAAATCCGATTGCACTTTTTTGCCCACAATCAAGGTATAACGATAGACAACTTCATTCACAACCACAGAAAAAGCAGCAATCCAAACAACGTAAACATGTGGAACAACTAAATTTTTTCCCTGTATCAAATGCTCAATACCATTCCAACCAATCCCTAAGCCCACAAAGATTAAAAAACTGGCCAGTAATAAACTAGCAAAGGTCTCAATGCGTGCATGACCATAGGGATGAGCATCATCGGCTGATTGTGCGCCGTATTTTGCTGCAAGCAAAACAACAGCATCCGTTAATAAATCAGAAAAAGAATGGACGCCATCAACCATCAAAGCACTGGAGTGACCCAAGCAACCAAAAATCACTTTAACAATCGCCAGCACCAGATTGGAAAACGCACCAATTAGAGTAACTTTTTTAACCTGAGAGTATCGCTGTTGCACTACCTATCCTTCTCTAGCCCGACTTCCACTATGATAATAATATCATCTTCTAGCTGATCAATGCTAACCACTTTGTGGCCAAATAAGCGACACCAGGCTGGAATGTCGTGCGTAGTGCCGGGATCGGTACAAATAACCTCAAGCGTTTCTCCCGGCTGCATGTCTTTAACAGCATATTGGGTTTTAATCACAGGGATTGGGCAGAGCTTCAGACGCATGTCGAGAGTTTTTGTGTGCATGGGTTACCTTCCGCTCTAAATATGCCAAGCATCATCGATGTCATTGACAGCCATCGGTTTAACCGTCAACTCTTGAGGCACACCTTCTTTCGGTGTAATACGTACGGTTACTTCCTCTTCATCACGTCCCTGACAATATCGAGCGGCAATACGGGCAGCCAAATGATAATCTTCCGCTCCATCTGCATGGCCATCGATCAACGTTAATGGGCCAAGATGGCTGATAATTTCAATACTATCAAAATGACGACGATAACCTTGCAAGTATTTCACTTCCCCTTCTTCACGGGCAATAATCACTTTAAAATTCGGTTTTGGTCGAAGATGTCGCCCAATTTTTAGTAATACGATGTCATCTAACTCATATTCTCGTTCACCACGTGCCTGCCACATATCAACTAATTTGGCAGAATAACTTTTATCCGTCAACACGCAACAACCACCTGCCGGCTGGGCATAATCATCCATGGAAAATTTTTCAGCTAGCGCCATCTGCGGTTTACGACTTCGGCCACTAAAATCAAATAATTTCTCTCGATCAACCCAGCCCTCGCGCTCCGGCAAGGTGAGTGGCAAATTTTTGGCACATAATGGCCGCAAGAGCCTATCCTCGGCACCCGATTCAGCGGCAATGATGGGCATGGTACTACGTCGCTGCGACATCGGACGTTGGCCTATCACTTCACCCGTAATGATAAAATCAAAATCATTTTCAAGAGCCCACTGCTTAGCCTTCTTGACCATAAAAACCTTACAATCCAGGCAAGGATTCATATGTGCGCCATAACCATGTTTGGGGTTAAGCAAGACATCTTTGTACTCATCAACGATATCAATGATATGCAATTTCATATTGAGCTGGTCGGCCACCCAGAGTGCATTGTTGCGTTTTTGCTTGGATTGGTCTTTTTTACGAATAGCGTGGGTGTGACCCTCCACACAGAAACCGGTGAAAAAGTTAATACCCTCTACATGGATCCCTTGTTCCTGAATCACTTTAGCCGCTAGCATGGAATCTAAACCACCCGAAACGAGTGCTATCGCTTTTCTTTGTTTTTCGCTCATGCGGGCATTATACCGAAACCGTTCATTTTATCCACAAAAATAAAGAGGCTTAGGATTGGTACAAAACATTTTTTATGCTAAGCTGCGGAACATGCTTAAACAATATTCATCCATATCGCCCTATGCAAGCCATCAATTAGATGTTGATGATCTGCATACACTATACGTGGAGGAATCGGGCAATCCTGATGGTGTACCCATTGTAGTGGTTCATGGCGGCCCAGGAGCAGGAAGCAACCCAAGCCAACGGCGCTGGTTTAACCCCCAACATTATCGCATCATCTTATTTGACCAACGTGGTTGTGGCAAATCTACACCGCAGGGTGAATTACACAAAAATAACACCCAAGCATTAATCGAAGACATGGAAAAAATTAGACAGTATTTGAATATTGACTCATGGATTTTATTTGGTGGCTCTTGGGGATCCGCATTAAGTTTACTTTATGCGCAAGCCTATCCTGGCAATGTTAGCCACATGATTTTACGCAGTGTCTTATTAGCCAATCAATCCAATATGGAATGGTTTTTTGAGTCCGGCGCGAAAAAAGTATTTCCCGATTATTGGCGTGACTTTGTTAAAGATATTCCAGCCAATGAACAAGATGATATTTTAGCGGCCTACCACCAGCGCTTAAACAGCAACAATGAAATAATGCGCATGACGGCGGCCAAAGCATGGTCATTATGGCATCGACGCTGTGCAACATTAAATCCTATGGCAGACCAAGATGAAAATTACGCCTCGACGCTACGCTTAGCGCGCATAGAAAGTTTATACTTTAGCAACCATTGCTTTATTGAAGAAAACCAAATTTTATCCAACATGAAAAGTATTAAACATATTCCCTGTGTGATTATCCATGGCCGGTATGACATGATTTGTCCTGTCAGTAATGCGTGGGAAATTCATAAGCAATTACCTAACTCTCGCCTAGAAATCATTCGCAATGCAGGCCATGCTAGCTCTGAACCTGCCATTACTGATGCGTTGGTTAACGCCACAAATGCCTTAGCTAAAAATCTTTATGACCGTAATTAACCCCTTATTCGCTCCCAACCCCGCCCTAAGCTAAGATCCCCTATTCAATTATAGCGCACCGGCTTGAACCAAAGGCATCAATAGTATAATATTGTGACTAACGGATGAGAAATATAGATGAATAAATTTTTTTTGCGACAGGGACGCTTGTGCTTGACGATGCTGGCCTTATGTTTACTCAGCAGTTGTGCCCGTGGCCCTAATCCTGAAGATCCCTACGAACACTACAACCGTAATACCTATCGACTCAATGATGACATCGACACTGCCGTGCTTAAGCCCGTAGCCAAAGGCTATATAGCGATAACTAACTACCCGATTCGCCGTAGCGTAAGCAATTTTTATAGTAACCTATTAACACCAACCAGTGTGCTTAATGATGCCTTACAGGCTCGCGTTTACTGGACGCTCAATGATACTTGGCGCTTTATTATTAATACCACTGTTGGGGTTCTAGGATTATTTGATGTTGCCTCTGACATTGGTTTGACACCACATACTAACTATTTTGGTCTAACCTTAACACGCTGGGGTTATACGGATCCCTCTTACGTTGTTGTGCCATTTATGGGCCCTAGCACAATGGCTGGCTTAGTTGCTATTCCAATGAATTTTATGACTGTGCCGTGGCGCTACCAAGCACATCCAGCATCTGTGCAATATGCTTTGTATATGTTACAAATTACATCAATACGTGCGAGATACTTAGATCAAGAAGATTTAGCGGCGCAACTATCGTTTGACCCATATATCTTTATGCGCAGCGCATTTATGCAAAACCGTAATTATTTGTTAAAACTCAACGATAATCCACCGCTTAAAAATACCCTGGCAGCCTCCGAAGCAGAATCATCGTTGAAGAATCAATCCCAGCATGATCTCAACACGCGTAACCGCAAATCATGATAGAAATTGCTTTAGTTCGCCCAGAAATACCACCCAATACCGGTAATATTATTCGCCTCTGCGCAAATTCAGGCGCACAACTACATTTGATTCATCCTATGGGTTTTGACATTGACGACAAGCGAGCCAAACGTGCTGGCTTAGATTATCATGAGCTAGCCAGTATAAAACACCATGAGAGTTATGACGCATTTTTAACGGCTGTTGACGGGCAACGAATTATTGCCTGTGAAACCACGGGTGAACAAGCACACAGTGATTTCAAATACCAAGACCATGATATATTACTGTTTGGTTCAGAAACCAAAGGTTTATCGAAAGATATCTTAAAGGCCATTGGTTTAGAATTTACTGTTAAAATTCCCATGAAAAAAAATATTCGCAGTCTTAATTTATCTAACTCCGTTGCCATCGTGGCTTACGAAGCCTGGCGGCAATTAAGTTATTTGTGAACTATTCCGCTTTTAAGTTGCGTGACAATAATTTTTGAACGGCTTCTTTAACATCCGCTTGTTGATAAAGAATTTGATAGACTTGCTCAGTAATGGGCATTTCCACATTATACTCTCGTGCTAAATTATACACTTCTTGTGTTGTACTGATCCCTTCTATTACTTGTGAAATATCATCTTTTGCTTGCTGAATTGTTTTACCTTGTCCCAAGGCAAAACCAAACCGCCGATTACGTGATTGATTATCTGTAGCCGTTAAAACTAAATCGCCAATGCCTGCCAAACCCGTAAACGTTTCCGCTTGCGCACCCATCGCTAAACCTAGACGTGTTATTTCAGTCAAACCTCGCGTAATAATGGCTGCTTGAGCATTACTACCCAATTTCATGCCACTGGCAATACCTGTCGCAATAGCTAAAACATTTTTAACAGCGCCACCAATTTCAACTCCCACCACATCAGAACTTTGGTAAGGACGGAAATTGTCACTATTCAAATAATTAATCCATGTTTTTGCATAACTCTCATTACTACTCGCCACAACCACCGCTGTTGGCAACCCTTGGGCTACCTCTTTAGCAAATGAAGGGCCAGAAATAATAGCCAAAGGACGTTCGCCAAATTGCTCTAACATCACATCATGCAAGCATCGGTTTTCACAAAAGCCTTTAGATGCACTAGCGATTCGCATATCGGCATTGAGCAATGGTTTTAGTTTTGGTAAAAAACTAGAATATGCATGACTAGGGACCACAAGCAAAACGTCCGTCGCATCTTTAACTGACTCGGCTAATTCGCTGCTTAATTCTAAATTTTCAGGAAAAGTAATATCGGGTAAATAAATCGTATTACAACGTAGCGCTTTCATCCCGCTAATTTGCACCGCGTCATTGCTCCACAAAACCACATCGTGTCCATTACGGGCCAACAACATAGCCAGTGCGGTTCCCCACGAACCGGCACCTAATACGGTAATTTTAGTTTTCATTGGCCGCTTTACCCATTGCTTCTTGAGCGTGTATCGCTTCAAAATTCATAGGTGACAAATATAATGGCGGAAAGCCACCATCAGTGATTAAACTAGAAATACGTTCACGACAATAAGGAAATAAAACATTAGGGCAAACACCTTTTAAAATGCCGTCCATTTCTGTTTCCGGAATATTTTTAATTAAAAACACACCCGCTTGTTTAACTTCCGCAATAAAAACTGTTTTTTCTTTCATTTTCGCGGTAACAGTGATGCTCAATTGCACGTTGTAATTACCATCCTCTAAGGATTTGCTGTCAATATCTAAATCCGTGGAAATACTCGGCTGCCATTCTTGTAAAAATACATCTGGTGCATCTGGCGACTCAAAAGAAACATCTTTCATATAAATTTTTTGAATTACAAATTCAGGTTGATCCGCCATACTATTCTCCTAGTTTATTTTTTAATTCATCTTGACTGAGTGCATGTAAATCATCACAGCCACCAATATGTTCATCGTTAATAAAAATTTGCGGTACTGTGGTTTTACCACCACTTTTTCCAATCATTTCTGCACGCCTGTCTGGCTCAGCAGCGATGTCGATTAACTGAGGCAATTGCCCCAGACTGGCTAATTTAGCCAAGGCTTTTTTACAATAAGGACAGCTTGGTTTTATGTAAACGATGACATCAGCCATTTTGTTAATCCTTAACTAAAGGCAAATTATCCGCTTTCCAGGCATTAATACCGCCCTGTAAAAAATAAATCTCGCCAAAACCTTGTTTAATGAGTTGAGCACCTAAGGTACTTGAATGTGTACCATTGGCACACACCAATAATACAGGTTGTGTTTGATATTTTTTTAATTTTTGAGCGCCATCGGCAATTTCATCTTTAGTCACATGCATCGAGTTTACAATATGACCCGCATTAAACGTACCCTTCTCACGGACATCCAATACTTTAGCATTTTGCTTGTTAATTAATAAGACAGCTTCGCTAGAGGTAACGCGGCTAGTACCACCCACTTTCCCCTTCATTTCTAACCAAAAAATACCCACCAAAACTAAGATAAAGGCCGCTGAAAGCACCCAATGTTCAATTAAGAATTGTATATATTGCATATTTGCTTCCTAAATTACGCGAAATTACGCCAGTATACCAGGAGTCACTCACTAGTGCCACAGATAGCACACCACTCTAGTTCTCGCTTAAACTGGCTTTTGTGTAGCCTTCTGGGTACAATATTCAACAATGAATCTATAGTAGGAACTTGTATGAAATTAAAACACCGCCCAACTTTATTATTAATCCTCGATGGCTGGGGTTATTCTGACGCAACTGAAGGTAACGCGATTGCGCAAGCCAACACCCCGAATTGGGATAAGCTTTGGGCTCAGTATCCTCACACTTTAATTTCAGGCTCAGGGGCTGATGTGGGTTTACCTGCGGGTCAAATGGGTAATTCTGAAGTGGGTCATTTAAATATGGGTGCAGGCCGGATGGTACCACAAGAATTAGGCCGAATTAATCTTGAAATTGAAGACGGTAATTTTTATAAAAATACCGTCTTCGTTACAGCACTGGGAAAAGCAATTACCGGAGGAAAAGCCGTGCATATAATGGGGCTGTTATCGCCAGGTGGCGTGCATAGTCACGGGGATCATATTCGAGCCATGATAAATTTAGCGGCTAAAGAAGGTGCCACGAAAATTTTTGTACATGCTTTTTTAGATGGACGTGACACACCACCACGTAGTGCATTAACTTCATTACAAAAAACAGATGACTTGTTAAAAAAACTAGGTCATGGACAAATTGCCTCAATTTGTGGCCGCTACTACGCCATGGATCGTGACCAACGCTGGGATCGAACTGAGCTTGCCTACAGTTTGTTAACTGAGGGCAAAGCAGCCTTCACCGCTACGACAGCTGAGGCCGGTTTAGCGATGGCTTATGATCGTAATGAAAATGATGAATTTGTGAAACCCACATGGATCGATGGCGCAGCACCCATTACTGATGGCGATGTGGTCTTTTTTATGAATTTTCGTGCTGATCGCGCACGACAAATGAGCCGAGCCTTTGTTGATAAAGATTTTACCGGCTTTATCCGTGCCGTTAAACCAAAACTGGCTGCATTTGTTAGTCTTACAGAATATGCTGATGATATCTCTTCACAAGCGGCGTATAAACAAGCAAGCTATAAAAATGTATTAGGTGAATATATTGCCAATCAAGGTCTTTGCCAATTACGTATTGCAGAAACTGAAAAATATGCTCATGTTACCTTCTTTTTTAATGGTGGCAGAGAACAAGCTTTTGAACGTGAAGATCGTATTTTAGTGCCGTCCCCTAAAGTCGCAACCTATGATTTACAACCTGAAATGAGCGCACCGGAGTTAACAAACAAACTTGTTAACGCTATCGAATCGAAAAAATTTGATATGATCATTTGTAACTACGCTAACGCTGATATGGTTGGCCATACTGGCAAAATGCCCGCTGCCATTAAAGCTGTCGAAGCGATTGATCACGCTATTGAAAAAATTACGGCGGCCTTAGCGCGTGTTGATGGAGAAATGTTAATCACCGCCGACCATGGCAATATTGAACAAATGGAAAATCACAAAACAGGCCAACCGCATACCGCACACACTAGTGAGCCAGTGCCCTTGGTTTATGTTGGCAAACGTCCTTTAAAATTTGGTAATAGCCCTGGCACACTGTGTGATGTGGCACCAACCCTGCTAGGCTTAATGGGCTTAACTCAACCCGATGAAATGACAGGTCATGATTTATTAAAATGAAAATATTTCACTATAGTGTAAGTTTTATTTTACTGTGTGTGTTTGCCTCAAGCTTTGCAGCAACACAACCTATCAATAATACTAAACGTTTATCGCAGATTAGCCATCAAATTGCGGAAGCGCGGAAAAATTTAAAACAAACTTTAGCACAACAAAATGTTCTGCAAGCAAAGCTTAAAGCGTCAGAAGAGTCTATTGGCAGTCTTTCTGATGGTATCCGACGTATTAATGACAACATTAACAAAAACAATACCCGCCTTAAGCAACTACACAGTCAAGAACTGTCTTATCAGACAGCCTTAACACGACAACAAAATGATTTAGCTAAGCAGGTTCGAGTTGCTTATCAAACCAATCGTGAAAATTATTTAAAAATTCTGTTTAATCAACAAAATCCCTATCAATTAAGTCGCACCATGACTTACTATCAATATTTTTCGCGGGCACATTTAAGTGCCATCAAACAAATCAGTCAAGTACTTATCAATGCTCAACAAACACAAGCAGCCATCAAACAAAATACGCTTAATTTGCAAAAGTTACTTGGCCGCCGCATAATGCAGCAACAAGATTTACGTCAATCCAGAGAGCAGCGTAAGCAAGTATTAGTAAAATTAAATAACCAAGCTGAAACCCAACACCAACGTATCACCCGTTTGGAAGTGAATAAACGTGAGTTAGAAAAAGTATTACATAATTTAAGTGTGCAACAAAGTCGACGACCATTTGTAGGGGGCAACTTTGCTAGCATGAAAAGACACTTATCCTGGCCCACACGCGGTAAGATTACCCGACGTTTTGGCAGCCGCGTCAATAATGATCTGCGTTACAATGGTGTGTTTATCAGTGCTAATGAGGGGCAAGGCATTCATGCTATAGCACCCGGTAAAGTCATATTTGCCAATTGGCTAAAAGGCTTTGGTTTGCTACTCATTATTGATCACGGTAATGGATATATGACGCTATACGCACATTGTAATAGCTTGTATAAACAAGTGGGTGATGTAGTAACACCAGGTGAACCTATTGCCAGCGTGGGCAATAGCGGTGGAGAAGCCAACGTAGGCTTGATGTTCCAAATTCGTCACGATAGTAAAGCCTTAGATCCTAATCGTTGGTGCTCATAAAAAAAACCCCATCATAGATGGGGGGATATTTCACTAAGGATGAACTACATATTAAATTCACAATCATCGCTGGTTTTGCCAGAATTACACTGAGCGCCAAATTTGCCTTGTTGAACCCAACCATTACCCGTTAATTCTTGCGATGAGACTTTACCCCTGCTGATTGCTTTCATCACGATTTCTGGCCCAAAGTTGGCATCAAAGTAACGATAATTACAAATCACGTGACCCGCATCTTTTTGACCGGATCCAATTAACTGTGCATCTAGATATTTGGGATGAATTAAATTGTGATGACCTTGATAGGTCACGTATTGATTCACGACAACAAAATGACTTCCATCGCTTACACTACAAAATAACTCACCATTATTAGTCGTACAATTAACATCACTGAGTGCTGGGCACTTCACCGCCCCGACTGCAAAACCTTGTGAGCAACTAAATAAACCCAGACTTAATAAACAAACCATAGCCAAATGCTTCATGACAACCTCCCTGTTGACAGCTGTGTGTAATTATAGTGCAGATTGGTAGATTTTGCTACAACTGAGGTTGTCGTTGCTTAAGACAATAGTTCAAGTTTGGCTAAAAACCTAGGTTTTGAAATTTCACCCACAATACGTTGGTGAGAAAGCTCACGTCCTTGACGGTCAAACAGCAGTAAGGTTGGTGGGCCATAAACACCATAATATTTTTCTAAGGCTTGGTCATTTGCCGTATTATGGGTCACATCAGCCTGCAACAATAGACTATGGCTTAATTTGGCTTGCACCTCTGGGCTAGCAAAAATATTAATGGCCATTGCTTTACACGCCACACACCAATCGGCATAGAAATCCAGTAATACAGGTCTGCCTTTGGCTTGGCTTAATTGTTGTTGTACTTCGGCTACCGATGCCACTTTAATAAATGTTAGTTGCGAACGTGGGGTAAGCTGCCATGGTTGTATCGGATTGGAGTGACCAATGATACCACCCACGATCGCCACCACACCATACACGGCAAAAAGAGCGGCAATAATTTTAGCGATACGATTAATTAAAAATAAATAAACAGCAAAACTTAAACTCACCAAACCATATAAAACCACACCGATATTTCCTGGCAATAAACGAGATAACAAATACACTGCAACTGTTATCAATAAAAACCCACAAATATGTTTAACACGGATCATCCACAAACCCGAGCGTGGTAAAAACTTACCGCCCAAGGTACCAACAACCAACAAAGGCAACCCCATGCCGAGGGCCATAAAAAATAGTGCAAGACCGCCAAAACTTGCGTTACCTGTTTGCGCAATATAAGCTAAAACACCCACTAACGGTGCGCTGACACAAGGTGATACGATCAATGCCGATAACACCCCCATAACCGCAACACCAATAAAACGTCCCCCCTGTTGTTGATCATTAATCTGCATAATGCGTTGTGACAACTTGCTCGGCAAGTGTAATTCATATAGCCCAAACATGGCTAAAGCTAACACAATAAATAAAGCACTAAACACCATAATAACCCAAGGCTGTTGTAAACTCGCTTGCACACTACCACCGAGCGAACCCATAACAACGCCAGCAACAGCATAAGTCAACGCCATCGCAAGCACATAGATTAATGATAATAAAAATGCTTTCAAGGTTGTTAATTTTTTCTGGCCCAAAACAATACTCGACAAAATAGGCACCATCGGCAAAACACACGGTGTAAATGCTAATAGCAAACCCAGACCAAATAAAATGAGTAAGGTCAGGGATAGACTATCTGTTTGTAATAATTGTGACACTTGATTATTGTGAGCAACAGACACTGACTGAGCAACTTGGTTTAATTTTGCATCGCTGATATCAACAACGTGTTGCCCTATCGGTGAAATTTGCACTAACAAATCTTTTGCTATCGGTGGATAACAAAAACCAGCATCGGTGCAGCCCTGATAACCAAGGTAAATATGTGTTTCTTGATCGGCAGGTTTTAGAATAGCGACTGTCGCCGTAACACTACCACTAAATACTTGGAAATCTCCCAGCACAGGGTCATGCCATATATGACCTACTGGTAAATCGGGTTTCGCTAATGTTAAATTAGGCGCACTAAAATTAATCCGCCGTCGGTATAAATGATAACCGGGCGCAATTTGCCAACTCACAGACAATTGATTATTGGCTAATGTAGCAGAAGTGATGGCAAAGGCTTGATCCCCCGGCAAGGGATTAGCCCAGCTAAAAACACTGTAACACCATAAAGCCAACACTAATGTTAGTTTTTGCCAAAATAATAGTTGTAATTGTCTAGTGATGTCCATATATTAGGCTTATTGTAACAGAAAATTGAGAACAATATGAAACCATCCAGTCTATTGAAATTTCTACTAATCGTATTACCGTTACTCGAGATAGCTGTATTTATCTGGGTTGGTGGCCTCATTGGTGCGGGTTGGACAATCTTAATCATTCTAGCCACCACACTTTTGGGCATTAGCTTGATGCGTAATCAAGGATTCAAGATGATGAATCAATTCGCACAAAATGCCCGTGCTGGCCGCGCTGAACCTGCCGATGTGATGGAGGGTTCATTTATCTTTATTGGGGGCTTTTTACTTATTATTCCGGGTTTTATTACGGATGTCATTGGATTACTTTGTTTAATTCCAGGTATTCGCCACATCATAGTAAAAGGCTTAATTATAGCCATGGCGATCAAACCAAACCGAGCAAACACGGATCAAGGACACCGTATTATTGAAGGTCAATTTAAAAAAAAGGATCAACCTAACGATTAAGCTCTGATACACTCTACTAATAATAACTGACAATTGATAAAAAATGAGGATACAATGGCGCTTGAAAATGCCTTAACCAACGCTCAATGTGCTCTGTGTGTTGTTGATGCTCCTCCCATTCCTTTCGCGGAAAGTGTTTGCACCCCTTCCTAAAACAAATAAATTCGTTAATTTTCACTAACCAAAGATTGGCTGCTTTAATTGTGTGCGATAAATAAACGAATGCGATGAATCACTGACCTACTCCGATAAAAAGGCTTGACTCCCCCCTTGAAATCCTTATGATTGGCACTCACTTAACCAGAGTGCTAAATAATGGCCAAACATGGCTAACATATTAACAATAGAGGAGTTTTGTACTATGAATATTCGTCCATTACATGACCGCGTTGTTGTGCGACGCGCAGAGGAAGAAACCAAGAGCCCAGGTGGTATTGTGATTCCTGATTCTGCATCAAAAGAAAAACCGATCCAAGGTGAAATTATTGCCGTTGGTCCGGGTAAAACCTTAGAAAATGGCCAAGTACAAGCCATGGCAGTAAAGATTGGCGATAAAGTGTTATTTGGCAAATATGCCGGAACAGAAGTTAAAATTGATAATGAAGAATTAGCAGTAATGCGTGAAGACGACATTATGGCTATTGTTGAATAGGAGAAAAATATGTCAGCAAAAATAATTAAATTCGGTGATGATGCCCGCCAGAAAATGGTTAACGGGGTTAATATTCTCGCTAATGCAGTTAAAGTAACTTTGGGCCCTAAAGGCCGTAATGTTGTATTAGACAAATCATTTGGTGCACCAACAGTGACCAAAGATGGCGTGTCTGTGGCGAAAGAAATTGAACTAGAAGACAAGTTTGAAAACATGGGCGCACAAATGGTGAAAGAAGTTGCATCACAAACATCTGATGTCGCCGGTGATGGAACCACTACTGCAACCGTGTTGGCACAAGCTATTATGCACGAAGGGATGAAAGCAGTTGCTGCCGGCATGAATCCGATGGATTTAAAACGCGGTATTGATAAAGCGGTTGTCGCTGCAGTTGATGCATTGAAAAAATTATCCACACCTTGCAAAGATGATAAAGCCATTGCTCAAGTAGGTACTATCTCTGCAAACTCTGATGAAGCAGTAGGTAATATTATTGCTGAAGCAATGTCAAAAGTCGGTAAAGAAGGTGTTATTACGGTTGAAGATGGTAACAGCTTAGAAAATGAATTGGATATCGTTGAAGGTATGCAATTTGATCGTGGTTATTTATCACCTTACTTCATTAACAATCAACAAAGTATGAGTGTTGAACTTGATGCACCATTTATTTTACTAGTTGATAAAAAAATCGCTAACATTCGTGACATGCTACCTATTTTAGAAGCAGTGGCTAAAGCAAGTCGTCCATTATTGATTATTGCCGAAGATGTTGAAGGCGAGGCGCTTGCAACCTTAGTGATTAATAACATGCGTGGTATCGTCAAAGTGGCTGCGGTTAAAGCACCAGGTTTTGGTGATCGCCGTAAAGCTATGCTTGAAGACATTGCTATCTTAACCGGCGGTAAAGTGATTTCTGAAGAAGTCGGTTTAAGCCTTGAAGCAGCAACACTTGAAGATCTAGGTTCTGCGAAACGTATTCAAATCGACAAAGACAACACCACTATTATTGATGGTGCTGGTGATGTTAAAGCGATTGAGAATCGTGTTACACAACTTCGTCAACAAGTTGAAGCAACAACTTCAGATTACGATCGTGAAAAATTGCAAGAACGTGTGGCTAAATTAGCGGGCGGTGTTGCCGTAATTAAAGTTGGCGCGTCAACTGAAATCGAAATGAAAGAGAAAAAAGCTCGCGTTGAAGATGCATTGCATGCAACACGCGCGGCAGTAGAAGAAGGTGTTGTACCGGGTGGTGGTGTTGCATTACTTCGTGCGCGCGCTGCTGTTGAAAAAATTAAAGGTGATAATGAAGACCAAAATGTCGGTATTCAAATCGCACTTCGTGCAATGACCGCACCTTTAGCTCAAATCGTTAAAAACACAGGCGCAGAAGCTGCTGTTGTTGTTGATCAAGTAAGCAAAGGCACTGGCAACTACGGTTACAATGCTGCAACAGGTGAATACGGCGATATGATCGAGATGGGTATTTTAGATCCAACTAAAGTCACACGTTCAGCCTTACAACATGCAGCGTCAGTCACTGGATTGATGATTACCACTGAATGCATGATCACTGAGGCACCAAAAGCAGAAGCTCCAGAAGCAGCTGGTGGTGGTATGGGTGGTATGGGCGGCATGGGAGGCATGGGCGGCATGATGTAATGCTGGCTAGCTTTTTCGCTTGCACAAAAAACCCCGCAATCGCGGGGTTTTTTATTATTAATAATACTTATTTTTTCGCAACCATTTTGGCTTCTTTATACGCTTTATTGTAAGTAGTATTCAATGTACCCGTACTTTTAGTACATTTATTTGTACGTGCGTAATTTTTCAATTTAGGTTTGTTTTTCTGAGCATCCGATGAACCATCTGCGGCGGCATCCACAATAGTACAATTTTTCGTGTCTTTTGCTAACGCCACTACACCCGTTGTGGTCACTGATGTTTGAGCAGGCGTAGTCATAGCAGGCTTATCAACTGGTTTGCCAGCTTTGTCACCTTTGTCACAGCCAACCAAACTAACCAATAATAAACTTGCCGCAATAACACCGATAATTTTTAATTTCATAATATCTCCTTAGTTAACTTAATGTAGTCATACGTTAGCAGTCTAGACCATGATTTCAACAGATACAAGAGCTAACAACTATTCTCATCAGCTCTGTGTTTTTTGTACACAGAATTAACCCAAACTCAAAAACGTTTAAATTTTGGTAAAAACTGCGCAAGGATAATGACTAGAGAAATCAAGATAGGTAAACTAATTAAAGCAATCCGCAAGTCGATAGCCGTAAAATGACTCGCTTGTGAGGATAAATCGTTATGCAGAGCATCGATTAACCGACCAATAACAAGATCCCAAATCATAACGCTGAACATAATTAATAAGTTAGTAAAGGCACTGGCTGTTCCCGCTAGGCGTTTGTCTTTTATAATAAGGCTAAAGTTATGCCACACTAAAACTTGGGCACTGGATAGCGCACCAAACAATCCTAAGCTTAGGTAGAGTGTCTTCAATGGCAGATGCTTACTAAATAAAATATAGGATATAATCAAAGCGGCCAATCCGGAGGCAAGACTCAGTATTAATTTTTCACGCCCTATTTTATCAGCTAACCAACCAAACACCGGCCCACCCAAAGCCCAACCAATAAAAAGAAACATAATGGCATAAGAACCTTGCTTTGATGAAAAATGATATTGTTTAGTTAATAATTCAATACCCCAAGTAGCCGCTAAGATAGAGGTCGGCAAATAAAACAAGCTACCAATAATACCGTTCAACCAAACGATGGGGTTTTTGATGATAACTTTTAATTGCCGAAAAATAGTTGCAAATGAATTACATTGTGTTTCATCTGTTTCGGCAAAATAACCTTGGGGCACCCAAATAATTGCGCCCACTAACAAAATACCTATGGCAGTCATACCAAGAATAGACATATGCCAGTCCACTTGGTGAATAATATCGGTGGTAACCACTTGTCCAAAAGCGCCGGCAATTGTCCCAAAAGAAATAACTAAGGCAACCAACAAAGTAAAATAAGCTATGGGCAAATGTTTTTTTGCAAACGAGATAGCGCCAACAAAAGCAAAAGCTGAACCACAACCTAAAATGAAACGCCCCAAAATTCCCACGTAAAAATAATGATTTAAGGTGAAAATAATACTACCCACGACGCAAGTGAGCACGGCTAACACTAGCACCCACTTAAACGGATAACGATCGTACAAAATTCCAGCCGGAATTTGCATCACCACATACCCCAAATAATAACTTGAAGCAAAAGCACCTATGCCAATTGCGGTAGTGTGATATTGCGTAAGAAGTTGCCCCACGAGAAGGCCAGGAATAATTCGCAAGAAAAACTCATAACAATAAAACAGACCAATGATAATAAAAATATACCAAACAATACGGTTAATTTTTTGGCTACTATTCATCATCAGGTTTAAGCGCTCGCAGTTTTTTCTGATTATCATCTTTGATAAATAAATCACCACCACGCTCAGTGCCAGCCCCCGAAACCATTATTTTCAAATTTTTTTGTAATGCCACTATTTATCCAAGTCAACTGATTGGCCCCCATTCTATACTACCCACCCTGCTAACCTCAAATTAAAACCAATTTCGTTAAATTTGAACAATTCTCCGGTCTATAGTATGATCGCGCATGGCGCGGAGAAATAGCGCCCCTAAACAATCGGGAGATAACACATGAAAATAATTTCAAAATCACTTTACACCCTAGGCTTTGCCGCGATGGCCATCCTTTCACTGCCGACAATAGCGACGGCTGCAGGACACGCTTATATTGGCGCAGAATTAGGTATTGGCAGCACAAACTCTGAAGCGATTCTCAATAAATACTTAAGTGGCACTATCCACTTCAGCTCAGACACCCTTGGACAAGCTGGTGTTTTTGGTGGCTATGACTTTGATGATACCTTTGGTGCCGAAATAGGCTATAACGATTATTCCTCGAATGAAGCTACTATCAATAGCGATAGCATCACCTGGTCAGGACATACCTGGGATTTCTTGGGTGTGGCACGTAAACACTTCCGCAATTCAAATTGGGAAGTCTACGGCAAAGCCGGTTTAGCTTATGAGTCAACTGATATTAAAATTCAGACGAGTAGTCTTAATAAAGATTACAATGCTGCTGCTTTTGCTCCAGAACTGGTCGGTGGAGCAGCCTATAGCTTTAATGCTCATTGGGCCGCTAATGCAAGCTACGCCTACATCTTTAGTGATGCAAAATACGGTGACCCAAATGATAGTAAGCAAGCGGGCGTTAGCATGTTTAGTGCTGGTGTTGCATATAAATTCTAAGTACATTCCCTGTCATAATAAAAAACCCGGTAATTACCGGGTTTTTTATACGTGCATTAGTCCTTACTTCTGATACAAAACGCTGACATCCTGTTGACAAACCACACCTATAAGCATTAAAAGTGGTATAAAACACCCAATAACCACATATTTGTGGCTTGCATGGATGAATTGAGTGGGTCACCATACTGCGCATTGCCCACTACGGGTTTAAAAACATGTTGATAATCCAATTGATAGGCTAAATATTTACTAACACTCCAGCCAAAACCGACATCAAATAAAGGCGCAATACCACTTGCCGTATATATTTGATTAAAATGGGCTTGACCACTACTCCACGATGGACGAAAAGCACCCGAAGTATCATAGTTAATCGTTTCCTTGCCGTAAGTATAAACTAAACCAAATTTAGCGTGAATATCGCTGCTGGAACCTATGAGAGGACTGCGCAATACAACATCTGAACCAAAGTTATAAATATCAAAATTATATTTTTGTTGCACGGTGCCTGAACCAATATACGTATTTCGACTATTACTAAAATCTACACCATTATCGGCCAAACCCACCTCCACACTCAAAAAGTTATTAAAGGTGTAACCAAAACCAAAACGTGTCATGGATTCATCGCCCAAACTGGCGGGCAATAAATCTTGTTCATCATATTTATTAATAATAGTGCCATACCCACTAGAGTAAAAAGCACCAAATTGGAAAAATATAAACTCACCTGGCGTGACCAAAGCAAAATCTTGAGAGGCTACATCAGGTTTAGCTTGTGCAGTCATTACAACCACTAACCCTATTATCGCCAATAACAACTTCTTCATGTCTCTACTCCAACTCAAAAAGCATTAACTAAAATTTATAGATTCCGCCGACACTAAAATAATGGATCGAAGACATCGGTGTTTTGTACGGATCACCAAAAACAGCATAATCACCGAAGAAATATTCATAACCAAAGGTCATGGCAAAATGTTTATTCATGCTATGAGCAAATTCAATACCAACGGTTGGCACTATTGTGGTTTTAACATCTGTGTTATCGTTTTGGCTACTGCCTGGCCAAGGAGGTGGCGTAGTACCCGTGCTATCAACATAAGTATATTGCAACTTGCCGCGCTCAAGCGCCAAACCTACTTTAGGTGTGGCCACCCAGCTACGCTCATCATTTAATTTTAAATGAAACAACGCCACAGCATCTAAAATCGTCAGATTCAACTTAGATTGGCGGGTGAACGTCCCGCTGGAACCATCCGCACGGTCTTGATAATGCATCATGCCAATCGATAAACCATAAATTTTATTATAGTTATATCCAAGAGAACCACGGAAAGCAAACTCAGACCCCTGCGCTGATTGATTGCCAGTGCTGGAGGCATAGCGATCGAGATCGCCCGAATAATGCGTCAATAAATAGCCAAACTCTAGCCCAACAAACATACCTTTGCGCACCGCAGCATATTGCTCATCTGTATATTGCTCTGACGCAAAGGCCTGGTAAGCAAACGCGCACAAGCAACATCCTAAAACCACTCTAAACCACATAGCTAATACCCTCACTAGAACCACAACGAACCATAGTCTGACATATCCACCAAAATTTGACAAATATGTACTATATTACATTTAGGCTAGACAAAACTAATTTATTAAGGCAAAATCTGAAAATAGCACTATAATGGTATTTTAGCGTAAGATGTCGGCATGTTCGGAGCAAATATGGCTACTTTTTTAGTTCTAGATGGACCAAATATGAACTTATTGGGCAAAAGAGAACCAAAAAAATACGGTTTGACTAATTTAGGTACAATTCGGCAACAAATGCAACAATTAGCCGGTGAAATGGGGCATCAACTGGAATATTTTCAGAGTAATGCCGAATTTGAGCTAATAGATAAGATTCATGAGAATGAGGGTAATTATTTCATCATTTTCAACCCGGCAGCGTTTACCCATACCAGCATCGCCCTACGGGATGCCCTATTGGGTACGGACAGTCGGTTTATTGAAGTGCATATATCAAATCCATGCACTCGAGAAGATTTTCGGCGCATATCTTACTTTTCAGATATTGCCGAGGCGGTGATTGCTGGTTGTGGAACAGAGGGCTATTTATTTGCCTTACAAACAGCAAATAAATTAATCAATGATAAATAAAGGACTAAAGTTATGGCAGTAGACATTCGAAAAGTCAAAAAGTTAATCGAGTTACTCGATGAAAGTGGCGTTGCTGAAATTGAAATTCATGAGGGTGAAGAATCCGTGCGGATCAGCCGCTTCAGTTCAGTCGCCGCACCGGTTATGCAAACCATCGCAGCAGCACCAGCGCCAGTGGCACCCACCGCTGAAGCAGCCTTAGCTAAAGCGCCTGAAGCCGCTGAGATTACCGATAACCCATTAAGTGGCCATATTGTTCACTCACCCATGGTCGGCACCGTTTATCTTGCAGCATCGCCTGAAGCTGATGACTTTATCAGCATTGGTCAGCGCGTTTCTACCGGCGATACTTTGTGCCTGATAGAAGCCATGAAAATGTTTAATCAAATTGAAGCTGATAAAGATGGTTTCATTAAAGCTTGCTTGATAAAAACAGGCGACCCCGTTGAATTTGATCAACCCTTATTTATTATCGAGTAAACTATGAAAAAAAAGTTACATAAAGTTGTCATCGCGAATCGAGGTGAAATTGCCCTACGAATTTTACGTGCTTGTAAAGCGCTTGACATCAAAACAGTGGCCGTCTACTCCACAACTGATCGCAATTTAAAACATGTGTTACTGGCTGATGAAGCGGTATGTATTGGCCCTGCTGCTGCCAGTGACAGCTATTTAAATGGTGCTGCTATTATTAGTGCGGCTGAAGTCACTGATGCGGATGCCATTCATCCCGGTTATGGCTTTTTAGCTGAACGTGCGGATTTTGCTGAGCAAGTTGAAAACAGTGGCTTTATCTTTATTGGCCCCAAACCAGAAACTATCGCACTCATGGGTGATAAATTATCGGCTATTGGTACTATGAAAAAAGCCGGTGTACCTTGTGTTCCAGGTTCTGATTCGCCACTGGATGATGATGACCAAAAAAATCGTGCTATTGCTAAACGTATTGGCTACCCCGTGATTGTCAAAGCGGCAGGTGGTGGCGGTGGTCGAGGCATGCGCGTCGTGCGCAGTGAGGCTCATTTAATTAATGCCATTAGCATGACACGTAATGAAGCTGCAGCTGCCTTTGGTAACGACACATTGTATATGGAAAAATTTTTAGAAAACCCGCGCCATATTGAAATTCAAATTTTAGCCGATAATCATGGCCACGTCATTCATTTAGGTGAGCGCGATTGCTCCGTTCAACGTCGTCACCAAAAAGTTATTGAAGAAGCACCAGCCCCCGGCTTAACTGAAAAACAACGCCGACGCATCGGTGAGCGCTGTGTTAAAGCGTGTAAAGAAATTGGTTATCGCGGTGCGGGAACCTTTGAGTTCTTATACGAAGATGGGGAATTTTATTTTATTGAAATGAACACCCGCCTGCAAGTGGAACATCCCGTCACAGAACAAGTCACGGGCATCGATTTGGTGCAGCAACAACTATTAATCGCTGCCGGTGAGCCTTTAAGCATTACGCAATCCGATATTGAAATTAAAGGTCACGCAATTGAATGTCGTATTAATGCGGAAGATCCAGAAACTTTTATTCCCTGCCCTGGTACTATCGATGCATTTCATGCGCCGGGCGGCATTGGCGTGCGTATGGATTCACATATTTATAGCGGTTATAAAGTGCCGCCACAATATGATTCCATGGTCGGTAAATTAATCACCTTTGCAGCTGATCGCAAAACGGCGATTGCACGTATGCGTACCGCACTTGATGAGTTAGTTGTTGATGGTATTAAAACTAATATTCCATTACATAAACGTATGATGCGTGATACAACCTTTAAAGCAGGCGGCGCGAATATTCATTATCTTGAAAAAAAATTAGGTTTGCAGTAAGCACTGATGGATTGGCAACAAATACATATCATCACCCACCCAGAAGAAGCTGAAGATCTTGAAAATGCTTTGATGGAATTAGGTAGTATCGCCATCACTTATCAAGATGGTGGCACACAAGATATTTTTGAATTGGCCCCCGACCAAGAACCTGTCTGGCAACAAACAAAACTCACGGCACTTTTTACAGAGCACGCTGACTTAACCGAGATTATTAAGCAATTATCTGATTATTTTCCTGAACTCAATTATTACAGCGAACAATTACCTGACCAGCAATGGGAACGTGCTTGGCTAAAAGATTTTAAACCCATGCAATTTGGCAAAAACACCTGGATTTGTCCAACTGGTTTTGATATTCCCGATCCGAGCGCTATCAATATTCTACTGGATCCCGGTCTGGCTTTTGGTACCGGTAGCCACCCAACAACAGCACTATGTTTAAGTTGGATTGATCAACATCCTATCAAAGATAAAACCGTGATCGATTATGGCTGTGGATCCGGCGTATTAGCGATTGCCGCATTAATGCATGGTGCTAAAAAAGTTATAGCGGTTGACTACGACCCACAAGCATTGGAAGCAACACAACAAAATGCTGAACGCAACGGCATTGATTTACAACGACTAGAGATTTGTTTACCCGAAAATGCGCCCACTGCTCGCCAAGCAGATATTATTCTAGCCAATATTTTAATGCAGCCACTGCTAACACTAGCGTCTACTTTTGATGCCCTGCTCTTACCTGATGGCAACTTAGTCATGTCAGGAATTTTAGCCCATCAAGAAACACAGATTATCGCGACCTATAAAAATTATTTTAATACCTTTGTCACCACACAACAAGGCGACTGGTTATCTATTAGCGCAAAACCTATCATTTCTCTCACAAAATAATGCATTAATTATTTCCCTGCCGATTTAACAAAATGCTATACTGCGCAGATGTTAACCATTGGAAATTATCAACTACGTAATAATGTGATTGCAGCCCCTATGGCTGGAGTGACCGATTTATGTTTTCGGCGTTTATGCCATAAACTGGGCGCAGGAATGGTCGTGGGAGAAATGGTCAGCAGCGATCCACGGCTGTGGCAAAGTAGAAAATCTATGATGCGTACCCAGCACGATGCTGAAAGCTCACCTAAAGCAGTACAGATTGCCGGAAGTGAGCCTGATATTATGGCCCAAGCCGCACAATATAACGTCTCCAAGGGCGCAGAACTGATTGATATAAACATGGGTTGCCCCGCAAAAAAAGTCTGTAAGAAGGCGGCTGGCTCGGCTCTGTTGGCCGATGAAGAGTTAGTCAAACGCATTCTCGATAAAGTCGTCTCTGCCGTTGATGTACCTGTGACCTTAAAAATTCGCACAGGTACCGATCCTGAACACCGTAATGGTTTAATCATCGCTAAACTCGCGGAACAAGCGGGAATTGCTGCGTTAGCGGTGCATGGCCGAACACGTGCTGATAAATATCTGGGGCAGGCAGAATATGACCCAATTAAAATCATTAAAGCGAATGTTAGCATACCCGTAATTGCCAATGGCGATATTGATTCACCGGATAAAGCGAAAGAGGTATTAGAGTACACCAATGCTGATGGCATTATGATCGGTAGCGCCGCCCAGGGCAATCCTTGGATTTTTCAAGCCATTGATCATTACTTAACAACTAAAACGTATAGAGATCCTCCCTCGAATCATGAAATTCAAGCCACTATGTTGCAACATTTGGATGATTTGTATCATTTATATGGCAATCAACTCGGTGCTTTCGTGGCACGTAAGCATATTGGTTGGTATTGCCAAAAACATTTTGCTCAAGGAAATTTATATAAGCAATTCAACCAATTAGTGCTTCCTAAAGAGCAATGCCAATTTATTTTAGACCATTTTAGCTAGACAACGAAGGTCACTTTTGGCCGTTAAAAATATCTCAAATGCTATTTTTGAGCATTTTGTGCAAAAAAAATGTGTTTTGCTCTTGTCTCATACAAATCCAATGATATAATAATCGACCATCTGCTTAGCAGGTAGGGTAAGGTTAGAGGTTGATCAGTGAATGATATGCAAGGAGCAGGCGACGCTAAAATTTGGCGCGTTATAAAATCAATAATAATTGCTACTACTGCGCACTGTCAACAGCCATTTTATATTATTAACTAACAACTAAGGAAATAGCAGTATGAGCGCACTAGAAACTACTGTGGAAGCAATCGCTCCATCCATCGTGGCACCCGCGGCCACATCAACAGGCGTTCACGCCCCAGTTGAACAACCATCACTTCGTAATACCGTTACAAACACCATGGAAAAATATTTCAATGAGATGGCTGGCCATCCCATTGCTGATGTTTATGAAATGGTATTAGTACAAGTTGAAACACCTTTATTAACTTCTATGATGCGTTTTACCCGGGGTAACCAATCACGCAGTGCGGTTCTATTGGGTTTAAGTCGTGGAACGTTACGTAAAAAGTTAAAAAAATATGATCTTGAAAATATTCATGTTACCGATAGTCACCCAGCCATGAATGATAGTGGTGAAACAACGTCACTTCATCAAGTTGTTGCTTCCACAATAAATCCTTACTTAAGTAAAATGAAAGGCCAACCCATAGCAGATGTTTATGAAATGGTTCTTTCCGAAGTCGAAGAACCCCTATTAATGGCAATGATGAAATTCACTCGTGGTAATCAATCACGTGCGGCAATTTTGTTTGGCCTTAGTCGTGGTACTTTGCGTAAAAAACTAAAAAAATATGGTTTAGATTAATTGTCCCGAGGTCATGAAACTAAACTTACACCCAACACGCCGGCCGTTCACCACTGCCGGCGTGCTATTTTAAGTGTCTCAGATAAAACAGGTATTGTTGAATTTGCTCAAGGATTAACTGATCTGGGTATTCAAATTTTATCCACGGGTGGCACAGCACAATTACTCCGAAAAAATAATATCAACGTTACTGACGTTGCAGATATTACCCATTTTCCCGAAATCATGGATGGTCGAGTCAAAACTTTACATCCCAAAATTCATGGTGGCATTCTAGCCCGACGCGGCATTGATGATGACACCATAACAGAACACAATATTGACACTATCGATATCGTAGCAGTTAATTTATACCCCTTTCAAGAAACCATTGCCCAACCGGGTTGCACCACACAAGAAGCCATAGAAAATATTGATATCGGTGGCCCAACCATGGTTCGCGCCGCTGCAAAAAATCAACAATATGTCACCGTGCTCGTTGACCATACTGACTACTCGACTATATTGGAAGAACTACGAAATAATCAGTTACAGATTTCAGATAAAACCCGCTTTCATTTAGCCAGCAAAGCTTTTGCCCATACCGCACAATACGATGCCGCTATTAGTAATTATTTAGGTGGCCTCTTAGATGAAAATCATTTTGCCCAAACGCATACTCGGCAATGGGTTAAACAACAAGATTTGCGCTATGGAGAAAATCCTCATCAACGCGCAGCGTTTTATATTGAAGCGGTGCAAGAAGAAAATTCGATCAGTACGGCAGAACAATTGCAGGGTAAAACCTTGTCTTACAACAACATTGCCGATACAGACGCTGCCTTAGAGTGCGTCAAGAGTTTTGTGGGCCAAACCGCTTGCGTTATAGTTAAGCATGCTAATCCATGTGGTGTCGCAACAGCGAACACACAATTGATAGCGTATCAACACGCCTACGCGACAGACCCTAGTTCATCTTTTGGCGGTATCATTGCTTTTAACACGCCGCTTGAAGCCAATACTGCAAAAGCCATTATTGAACAACAATTTGTAGAAGTGATTATTGCGCCCAGTGTTACCGCCGAAGCATTAGCGATAACAAAAACCAAAACGAATGTAAGAGTGCTTGCCTGTGGTGAATTACCACTAGAAACTGTGCACAGTTTAGAATACAAACGGGTTATTGGTGGTATGTTAATTCAGGATCGCGATTTTAGCCAGATCACTTACAATGATTTAAAAGTTGTCACTCATCGACAACCCACAGAACAAGAAATTCAAGATTGCTTTTTCGCCTGGCGAGTCGCGCAATTTGTAAAATCAAATGCCATTGTCTATGCTAAAAATCATCGAACTATTGGCATTGGCGCGGGACAAATGAGTCGTGTTGTTAGCGCCAAAATTGCGGCAATAAAAGCCGAAGAAGCTGGGTTAACGGTTGCCGGGTCAGTGATGGCCTCTGATGCTTTTTTTCCGTTCCGTGATGGCATTGATGCGGCTGCTAAAGCTGGTATTACCACAGTCATCCAACCCGGTGGCTCCATCCGTGATGATGAAGTCATTGCCGCTGCTGATGAAGCCAGAATGACAATGCTATTTACGGGTGTACGTCACTTTCGACACTGATTGATAAGCTCAATCCTCTGAGCGTTGCTATTTGTGAACTTACAACATTTAAAAAAAGCCCATCAAAGGTGAGCGAGCAACAGTTCTCGGTTGCTCACACTCCCATATTTGCTGTAGTGAAAACTGCTCCGAGTCTTTTGGATATTCTTCTTTTACACGATAGATAAAATTTATTTCCTGCAAATACAAACGCTCTTTCAGACTTGATTTACACGCTTCATATCTCAACAACTCAGGCTTAATTGTATAATCAATAACAAAAGGTAAAGACTTTTTATCTGCGATAATATACTGATTCTGTTGCATTTTTAGTGCGTGAAATACTTCATCTTTGGTGACAAACTCCAAATAAAGGGGGCGTACTGGTGTTTCAAACATCTGCCGTAAGCCGGGAGAAACGCAATGTAAAGACCTGGGCACCATCAGTGGCTTTCTTTTAATAAAATATTTTCCCATACCGGGCTCTTCTAATATTCGATAGCTTTGCTGTGGGTCAATCAATTGTATTAAACTTATAATATCTAAATATTTACACCCTTCAATTTCTGTCTGCAGTTGGGCCGCAGCAGACAGCGGTTGAGCCCCATAAAAAGCTGTCTTAGGTAAACTGGGTGTGTCGTTTAAAAGGTGATAAAGTTGCATTTCACAAAGATTTTTCAGCTCGGCTTGACTCACTGCTACAATTATAAATGGCATGTTAGTTTCCTATAAAATAGTATCACACACACAATCATCAAAAATAACTATCTTTTATTAGATTAGAAATTTGTTGATAACCCAATTCCTGCAGAATATAAAAAGCTTCTTCTAACAAGTTCACAAAAATGATAATTACATAGTGTATCAACGAAATATCACTAAAGGACAATCTTAAGGCCAGCAAATTGTAACCCTGACCTACCCCCCCTGCGATGATTTTGTTAATTTTTATAGAACAAGTATAATGGGTGGCATAAAGGAAGCAAAGGAATATATTGATGAATATTTTAATTATTGGTAGTGGTGGTCGTGAACATGCTTTGGCATGGCAGATTGCCAAATACCAACATAATATATTTATAGCGCCAGGTAATGCTGGCACAGCGGTAGCAAAGCAAATTAAAAATATTGCCATTGATATCACCGATTTTTCTGGGCTCATTCATTTTGTCAAAACCCAAGCCATTCAACTCACTATTGTTGGCCCTGAGGTGCCCTTAGCGACTGGTATTGTTGATGCATTTCGCGCGGAGAATTTAGCCATCTTTGGCCCAAGCCAGGCTGCAGCACAATTAGAAAGTTCTAAAACATTTAGCAAAAATTTTATGGCTAAACATAATATTCCTACCGCCTTCTACCAAAGTTTCACCGAAATTGAACTCGCTACCGCGTACATTGAACAACACGGTGCACCCATTGTAATTAAAGCGGATGGTCTAGCCGCAGGAAAAGGCGTAATTATTGCACAGACAAACGATGAAGCTATTGCGGCTGTAAACGATATGCTATCCGGCAACCAATTTGGTGAGGCAGGACACCGCATTGTTATCGAAGAATTTTTAACCGGCGTTGAAGCCAGTTTTATTGTCATGGTGGATGGTCAACACATTTTGCCCATGGCCACTTCACAAGATCATAAAGCGCGTGATGATGGTGATAAAGGGCCAAATACCGGTGGCATGGGTGCCTATTCACCCGCCCCTATTGTCAGTGATAAATTGCATGCGCAAATCATGCGTGACATTATTGAACCGACTGTGCGTGGCATGACTGCTGATGGTATTGAATATACTGGATTTTTATATGCAGGTATAATGGTCACCAATCAAGGCCCCAAAGTCTTAGAATACAATTGCCGTTTTGGTGATCCAGAAACACAACCGATCATGATGCGTCTTAAAACAGATTTAGCTCAGTTATGTTTAGCAGCAACAACCAAAACACTAAACAAAATGACGGCTGAGTGGGACCCCCGCTCGGCACTTGGTGTGGTCATGGCTAGCCGTGGTTATCCTGATAGCCACCCTAAAGGTGATGTCATTCATGGTTTAGATGAAATTAAAGAGGCTATCGTGTTTCATGCAGGCACTCAATTAATTGACAATAACATCGTCACGCAAGGTGGGCGTGTATTATGTGTTACCGCACTGGGTGATGATTTACAACAAGCCCAAGCTATCGCTTACCGAGAAGCAAAAAAAATTCATTGGGGTTGTGAATTTTACCGCAGTGATATTGGCGCTAAAGCACTTTAATTTGAGTAGGTCACAAATTCGCTGAGTTCTGCGCGCGCAGTACGATAATTATTTTCAGGCGCATTAGGATCAGCATAACCTAAGGCCATACCTGTTAAAAATAATTTATCTTGATAAGCATCCCCTAAAATATCGTGCAAAACATCGGGATAATGAACAATGGAACGTTGTGAGCACGTTGCCAAACCAAAACCCAAGGCAGCCAACATCACATTTTGAATAAACATGCCACTATCAACAAAAGCACTCTCGCCTAAACCATTGTCAGTATAAAAAAGCAAAACCACCGGGGCATCAAAAAAATGAAAATTCTTATACCATTGCTGCAGACGTTTTTCTTTATCATCACGATCAATATGTAAGGCCTGATATAAAGCAGCACCAGCAGCCAAGGCTCGCTGATGATACTTTTCAGGAACATCGGGCTCAACTTTCAAATCAGGTGAAATGGGAACACCTTTCTGCACTAGCGGCAACAAAGCATCGCTTATTTTTCGTTTAGTATCACCCGTCACAACAATCACATGACAAGGTTGTATATTTTTACTGGAGGGCGCCCAGCGCGCTGTTTCTAGAATACTTGCAATAAGTTCTTGTTCTACCGGCTTATCTAAAAACGCGCGAATAGACGCGCGTTTTTTTATTGCGGTAATTATATCCATTACGCCAACAGTTGGCGTTCACGAATTTCGTCCACCGTTTTGCAATCAATGCATAAAGTCGCCGTTGGACGCACTTCTAAGCGCTTAGTGCCAATTTCAATACCACAGGCATCACAATAGCCAAACTCATTTTCATCAATGCGCTGTAGCGCTTCATCAATTTTCTTAATCATTTTACGTTCACGATCCCGTGTGCGTAATTCCAAACTGAACTCTTCTTCTTGCGTTGCGCGATCAGCTGGATCAGGGAAATTTGAGGCTTCATCTTTCATGTGGCCGACGGTGCGATCCACTTCTTTCATCAAGTCTTGCTTCCAATTGTTCAACTGGTTTCTAAAATACAAACGTTGCTCAGCATTCATGTAATTTTCAGATTCTTTATCTGTGACTGCTTCAATTAATGGCAAATTATCGATTGGACTAGGTTTATGTAGCTTAACAATCGGTTTGGGTTTAACTTCAATTTTAATACTTGGGGCTACTGGTTTTTTCATGGGACTGGTCACCGTTTTTTTAGTGTCTTTAGTTTTTGTGGCGGATGCTTTTTTTACAGCAGGTTGTTTTGCAACTGTTTTCTTAACTACTGCTTTCTTAACTACTGCTTTCTTAACTACTGCTTTCTTAACTACTGCTTTCTTAACTACTGCTTTCTTAACTACTGCTTTCTTAACTACTGCTTTCTTAACTACTGCTTTCTTAACTACTGCTTTCT
>FLOH01001210.1_pt1 | contig 41531 bp, 38 predicted proteins | sample 756751 | NCBI WGS metagenome assembly FLOH01 (sample SAMEA4026879, study PRJEB14308) | marine metagenome | biome: coastal water; material: water | depth 74 m
AATTCCTCAAGTTCTAATGCAGACTCTAATACAGCTTCATAGTTCTTGTTGTAGTAATGAAACTCCATCTTCGCATCCATTCCCCAAATAAATGCATCTTCTTTATTTCGGTCAAGGTTCATTAATAATTCATCATGTTTACTTAAATATAGAAATGCCTTTTCATAATTTTTCAATGCCAAGTGACACAAAATAAACCCCTCAACTGAAAGTATTTTTTGCTCGGTTATAAAACTAGATATTTGATCATTAACACCAATGCGACTTGAGGCTGCATAACTCTTTTCAAACATCTTACTATTAACGATAAAGTCTCTATCCTCCTGCATTTTAAGCGCCTTTTCTTTATCGCCAAAGGCTACTTTTAAGAATATTAATCTATCTAGAATATAAACCTGTTGTGTTAGGTTTTGATTTAATTGAGCTATTTGATTAGCTCGTAAATACTTATTGTAAGATTCGTTTATTTCACCGAGAACACCAAACTCATAACCCTGAATGATATAACCGATTGCGGGGTAGGTAATGTGTTTCCAATCCCGAGTATAATCAATCAAGCTGTCAGCATAACTGATGTTTTTTTTGGAAGAAAATATTCGCGCAAGTCGATCAAAGGACCGAGCAATTTTGATCGTGTCATTATCTTCTTTGGCGCGACTTAAATATATGTCAATTATTTTTTTCTGCACAAGTGAGTCGCCCTCATATACATTAAACAAGGTCAACAACTCTTCATAATCAACTATTTCAAGATATTTATCGTTAGGCACTTGAGCGTGAGATATCGGGCCAATAGTAAAAATCAGGGCACTGATAATGTAAAATATTCTCATGATTCGTTTATTTGATTTAAAGTTAACCAATAGACTAACTCAAATGTCAAGTCAAAAATTTATTGACATGAAAAAATATTAATTAATTGATTTTTAATTAATTAAGAATGAATTTAATCCTTAAGATTTATGAATATGAGGTATGTAGTACCCCGATAAAGAAGCTGTTGATGGCCTTTTTTGTCTTTTTAGACCCGGCGTCTTCGGGATAACTCTCCCATAATGAGATCTAACTCTCTGGTGGTTTGGCCAGAAACAGAAGTGTTTTCTTCTGCTCTGCGGATCAAATACGGCATCACATCTTTGACAGGGCCAAATGGGATGTATTTGGCAACGTTGTAGCCTTCATTAGCGAGATTATAGGTAATGTGGTCACTCATGCCATAAAGTTGGCCAAACCAAATGCGCGGATCATTTTTACTGAGTCCGTTTTCATGCATCAAATTCAGAACTTTATAAGTGCTCTCTTCATTATGAGTTCCTAAGAATAAAGAAATATCATTAATATTGGCAAGGATATAGGCCACGACCTCATTAAACATGTCATCCGTAGCCTGCTTATTGACGCATATGGGTGTTGGATAACCCATTGTCAAGGCACGATCGTTTTCTTTTTCCATATAAGCACCTCGAACCACCTTAAACCCCAGTTTAACACCTTTGGCTTTGGCCTCTTTATGTGCTTTTTTGAGGTAAGCCAAACGATCATGACGGTAGCATTGAAGTGTATTAAAAACTACAGAATAATCCTTATTAAAGGTCATCATCATCTCTTCGCAAAGCATATCGGCAGCATCTTGCATCCACGATTCTTCAGCGTCGATAAGCAACATGATCTTTTGAGATTGTGCTTTTTGCACAATAGTCATATAACGCGCCTTGATGCGCTCCCACTCTTCTTGCAAAAGGCCGTTGAGCGGTCCGACAGAAGCCTGCTGCCAAACCTTAAAGCGACCGAGTCCTGTTGGCTTGAATACCGCAAATGGCATCGATTTCTTTTCACTCGAAAAATCAATCAACGATAGAACTTTATCTTGGGTAAGGTCAAATTGATTCTCTTCCTCTTTTCCTTCTACGGAGTAATCCAATACAGTAGCAACCCCAATTGCATCTAAAGAATGGACCACTTTCATCGAATCTTGCTCATTTACACCACCACAAAAGTGGTCAAATACCGTAGCCCGGACAATTCGCTCAATAGGTAAATGCCAGCGAAATGCAAGCTTAGTCAGCCCCGTCCCTACTTTGACCAAAGATGCGCTTGAAATCATTTTAAATAGCGAATAGGCCCGCCTTAACTCAAGATCGTTTTTTAGGCTAAAAGCGACTTCAGTATTCTCAAATATCCGTTTTGAACTCATTAGTTAAATTATGAGTACAAATATAGTTAGATTTGGGCTTTAGAATTAAAACAATATTTTCAGAATTAACCTATGCGCAGCATCAATCATAGTAACGAATCAATTTTTTGTGGAGACGAATTGGTGCCAACATTGATTAATTTGGTGACTAAGAAGGCGCCAAGCTTGATTGTTGTCTTAACTGATGAGCACACTAAGGCCCATTGTTACCCAGCTATAGCACCCCACTTGAGGCAATGGAAAACACATCTGATCTGTATTCCCTCAGGAGAGTCCTCCAAGAGTATTACCCAATCAGAGGCGCTCTGGGTTGAGTTGTCTCAGCTCGGCGCAGACCGGGATAGTCTTATCATTAATCTCGGCGGTGGTGTCATAACGGATTTGGGTGGCTTTGTTGCCGCAACCTATCAACGCGGGATTGATTTTCTCAACATTCCAACAACACTATTGGGTATGGTTGATGCTGCCATCGGAGGCAAATGCGGGGTTGATTTGGGCCCTCTAAAGAATCAAATCGGGGTGATTACTTCGGCCCTGGGAATTATCATCTATCCCCCTTTTTTGAACACACTTCCACAAAGAGAATTGATTTCTGGATGGATAGAAATGATCAAACATGGTTTCATCACCGAACAAGATTATTTGAAGGCTACATTGTTGTTCGAAACCAGTGATCTCAACAAAATAGAATCACTTATTTGGGCGTCTGTAATGATCAAAAATAAGATTGTACAATCTGATAGCAGCGAAAAAGGTGCCCGCAAAACTTTGAACTTTGGACACACCTTAGGACACGCTATCGAATCATATGGGTTGCATACCCATGGTCAAAACTGGATCAAACATGGCGAAGCGATTGCCTTAGGCATGGCCCTTGCGTGCTATTTATCTCACAAACTTTACGCCTTCCCAGAGCAGGTATTAAACAACTATCTATGGGTCGTAAGAAAGCATGTGACCTTTCCCAAATTCGATAAAAAAGAAATAACAACCATCATTGATTACCTCAAATACGACAAAAAAAATAGCCATGGAGCGGTTAATTTTGTCCTTCTCAAAGCAATTGGTCAAGAAGTTTTAGATGCGAAAGTCAATAGCATTCTCATTTATGAGGCTTTTGACTTCATTAATCAGGAATAATTCAAAAAAGATTCCAAGGAATCAGGTAAAAGACAGGGTGCGGCTTTGAGAATAACCGCCCACTCTATGCCCATGGGTCCCACCCCATAAGTACCTGATTCATTTACACTCAAAATAAATATTCAAAAACTTACCCTCAGCACAACCGCCTGCTTTCGACGTAAATTAAATATCCTTAAAGATCGAATGCATCAATCGCTTTTTGTCGTTGATGCTCTCCTCTAAAGAGATCATGGTCTCAGTTCTGGTAACCCCTTCAATATCATCTATTTGGTAAATAATATCCTTGGCGTGACTTGTGTTTTTGGCCCGTATTTTACAGTAAATATTGAATTTTCCAGTTGTTACATGGGCTACAGTGACACAAGGAATTTCTTTAAGGCGCTCAAGAACGAACTGGGTTTGTGACGTTTTATACAAAAACACACCCACATAAGCTATAAAAGAATAACCTAGTTTTTTGTAATCCAAGGTCAAAGATGATCCCGTAATGATGCCTGATTCCTCCATTTTTTTGACCCTTACATGCACTGTTCCTGCCGATATATCTAACTTTTTGGCAATGTCGGTAAATGGCGTTCGTGTGTTTTCGATCAACATATCCAAGATAAAGTGATCTGTATCGTCTAATTTAATTTTAGCCATGACAATTCTTTTTTTTTCAAAAGTAAAGAGAATCATCAGGTTTTAAAGACGAAATTAAATTTTTATCAATTTTTTTGATTTTTTTAACTCAATCGTTACGATTTTCTCACCAACGAAATCGTTTTCGTGAGAATTTATCAATAATTCCTCCCCTTTGAAGTCGATTTCTGTGTACCCCATGATCAGCTGCTCTGGATCTACATTCTCAACCTTGAGGAATTGCTTTTCTCGATCATTAACGATCTCATAATCCTTTTGAAGACCTATAGAGACAAGTGTATTATTCATACGTACATTTTTAAAAACCAAGTCTCTTAGGTTTTTGTGGTTCTCCGGAATCGCCATATAGTCTGATATGATACCCTCCGGGTCCGAGGGCTTTATCACGGTCTTGAAAAGATGAAACAGGGCCTCAAATACAAAATATCGTGTGTGCTCGCGGGCATCATCTTGAGGATAGTGCCCTGCCTCTATTAAAATAGTAGGGACGCCACTTTTCTGAAAAAAGTCTCCTACGCAAGATTCATTAAAGGCATCGTCATAGCGGCCTATTTGTCCTGGGAGGTTGTCCTGAAGACTTAAAACCATTTTCACAATTAAATCCATAGCCTCAAGTCGCGCTGGACTTATGGTGCGCTTAGTATCCACAGAAGGTGCTAAAAAGGACAAAGTCGCTGGAACCCGCAAATCACCTACACCATAGATGCTACGCTGGTCATGAAGATTAAGGCACAAATCAGGCCTAAAGGCCTCAAATTGTCGCATCAAGACTTGAATTTCTCGCTGCGTTTGGCTCAGCGCGTCACGATTAAGATCGATACCGCTTGCATTTTCACGCGTATATAATTGCGCGCCATCAGGATTCAAAATAGGAATGATGAGGAAAGTAAATTGATTCAAGACCCCGGATACATATTCATCTAGTAGCGCATCCTGGGATAACAAACGGACAAAATCAATAATTCCTTTGGTCGTTGTGGATTCGTTGCCATGCATCTGTGACCACGCCAAAACTCTTTTTTCACCGCGGCCGATGAGAATACCATGAATATCACGACCATTTTCAGAAGAACCCAACAAGCGATAGGTCTGATTTTTTTTGGCCAAATCAATAAGCTTTTTCAACCGATCCTCAGGCAGATACCTACCCATCACTGATGTGTCCTTTACCGCATTGTGAAGTGATTTAAAGTTCATTATTCTTTGCCTTGAAATACAAAGGTATGCAATTGAATGTTTACTAATGTAAACTGATTTTTGGGACAAAAAGGGGGCTAAATGCACAGGAATTAAGAACCATGTAACCAAATGAATAGTCCACTTAACTATCATGTTTTAATTTATTTGTTATTAAACTATATATCAATGGTTTATGTGTTACTATATAAAGTTTTTATTTATATTATGTGAAGAAAAATAATATCATTTATTCAAAAACACATCTAAAGTAGTTACATTTATAACGATTTATCCGTCAAACTTAATTTACAATGGTAAACAGTAAAGATTTCGCTATTAGGCTGCAAAAAATACTTGATTTTTATGCCATTACAGCGACGGCATTTTCTGATTTAATTGATGTGAATCGCTCTACTATATCGCACCTATTATCGGGCAGAAACAAACCCAGCTTAGAATTTGTCCTTAAAGTTTTAGAGGCTTTTCCTGATGTAGAATTGTATTGGCTCCTTAATGGTCAAGGCCACTTCCCTACCCTCAAGACAAAGGAAGGGATTCGGAAACCGCAAACTCCTCAATCTGCAACACCTGAGTTATTTGCGCCAGAACGTATTCAAGACGAAATCAAAGCGCCGTCAAGCACTCAAGCATCATCTGAAGATTCCGATCAAATTGAGCGCATCGTTATTTTTTTTAAAAATGGTCAATTCAAAACCTACAAGCCGTAATTCGCCGATAATATTTGCACCTTTGCATTATGAAGCCAACATACCTTCTCATTTTCTCCGCTCTGCTGGGTTTAAGCCTTTCTGGCTGCTTTGACAAACCAAGAAATTGCAATGATTTTAAAACAGGACGCTTTGAGTTTACCACAACCATTGGCACCCGCATTGAAACCAGCGTTTTCACAAGAGAAAACGACATTGAAATTGAAACCTTTCAAGGCAAAAGCGACACCTCAGACATCCGATGGATCAACGCCTGTGAATACATCGTGACTAAGCGCCACCCAAAGAATATAGCCGAGCAGAAAGCCATACACATCAAAATACGCAACACAGAACCGCGCGCTTACACTTTTGAGTATAATGCCGTAGGAACCGCGAAAAAACTCCAAGGACGGGTCGTCAAAGTAGACTAACCCAATTGAATTAGACTAAAACAAAGTGGTTTGCCCTGCACCAGAAGAATCGGAGGAATCCTCATCCGATTGCTTAGGGGCTGCTTTCGGGGTTATTTTGACTGGTAACTCTGGCATTGGCTCAGGCTCAGGCTCAGGCTCGGATTCGGGCACTGGATCAGAAAACGCCTGCGTTGTAGATTCCAAGATAACAGCTGATGCTTGTAAACCAATATCGTCCTGCCCCTTCTCTTGATCTGTAGCAGGTTGCGTTTTTGAGACATTTTCAATAATTTCTGCAACATCCTCATCACTAAAATCCTCGACTAAATCATTAAGCGCCATGTCAAGACCGTGATCTTCATCCCACGCCTCTTCTTGCCCCTCATCTATAGAGGCTTCGGTAAACGGGATTGGGTCTAAGGCATTTATTTCTAGCACCTTGTCTTTGGTCAACTGGTTCCCCATCGCCGAAATCCCTTTGATAGAAATAAATCCATCAAGCTCGATTTTAAGGTTATCCTTACGGTCACGCCCCCGTTCTTTGACAAAAAGCACCTCAACCACTGGGAGGTGATCGGTAAAAATCTGCTCTAGATAAGACTTAGCGTGGCCCGAAATGACTAATTCCTCTCGATCAGGCTGCTCAATTAAAAAGCGCTTGACATAAAATAGCTCTTTCTCACCGGCCCAATAAATGACAGAAATTGGTTTTGAAGGACGCCATTTCTGCAAAACAACCATGTCCTCCTCGAAATGCAGCGATAAATCAGGCACAACTGTTTTGACCAAACCGTTTTGGCGCGCGATCAGCAGGCGATCATCACTAGTGAATTCGCCGAGCAACTCTCCTCTTGCGTCGACATTCAGACGTTGAACCGTGTCATCAAACCAAATCTTACGAGGCTTCAAGGTTGATAAGCCCTTCTCTTTGAGTTCGATACGCTTTACGGAGTATTTTGTCACGAGGTTACCTTTCGAATCCCGGCCCTTGACCATTAATTCAGAAAAGTCAAGATCCCACTTAAGCTTTTTGATGCTTCCAGATTGACGCAAGAGCACCGTAACAACTTCTGCCTCGCCATTAGGATTTGCTGTGAAATAAAGCACCTCAGAACCCTTATTGCCTGCAGAAACCTCATACTCGCGATCACGCGTCATAGAAGTGACCGCAAAACGCTTGATATAAGCCGAACCTTTGGTTCCGTCTTTGTATATCAAATTATAAATCGTGCGCTTATCTTTCTTTTTCCATAAGCCTACATGAATAATCCCCTTGCCAATAAAGGTTTTTTCACTGACCTTGGTGACCATCATCTTTCCTTCTTCGGTAAAGACGATGATATCATCAATATCGCTACAATCCATGACGTATTCATCGCGACGCATACTAGTGCCAATAAAGCCTTCCTCACGGTTGACGTATAACTTGGTATTGCGGATCACCACTTTACCTGCCTCTATATCGTCAAAAACACGAATCTCGGTCTTGCGTTCGCGCCCTTTGCCATAATTAGTATTAAGCCGTTTAAAATACGTGATAGCATAATCAATGAGATGTTCCAGATGATGCTTGACCTGAGCAATCTGCTCTTCTAAAGCATCAATTTTTTGTTGGGCCTTATCGATATCGAATTTAGAAATACGCTTGATGCGGATTTCCGTCAAACGCGCAATATCCTCTACCGTAATGGCTCTTTTAAGATGCTTGATGTGCGGCTTAAGGCCCGTGTCTATGGCCCCAATCACACCGTCCCAAGTGGACTGCTCTTCGATGTCTCGATAAATACGCTTTTCAATAAATATGCGCTCTAAAGACGCGAAATGCCACTGCTCCTCAAGCTCGTTAAGCTGGAATTCTAAATCCTGCTTGAGCAATGCTACAGTGCGATCGGTTGAGAGCTTGAGCATTTCAGTTACACCAACAAACAAGGGTCTATTGTTTTCGATAACACAGCCCAAAGGCGATATCGAAGTTTCACAATTGGTGAAAGCATAAAGCGCATCAATGGTTTTGTCCGGGGAAATACCTGCTGGGAGATGAACCAAAATCTCTACCTCAGCCGCAGTGTTGTCTTCAATCTTCTTGATTTTTATTTTGCCCTTTTCATTGGCCTTCAAAATCGATTCAATAAGACTCGTAGTATTGGCCCCAAAAGGTATATCCTTAATAACCAACGTGCCCTTATCCAATTGATTAATTAGAGCCCGGCAGCGGATTTTACCCCCTCGTAGCCCATCATTATAATTGGTTGCATCCATTAACCCGCCCGTTGGAAAATCGGGCAGTATCTGAAAGCGTTTACCTTGTAAATGTTTGATAGATGCGTCAATGAGCTCCACAAAATTATGCGGTAAAATCTTAGTCGAAAGTCCAACAGCGATACCTTCAGCGCCTTGCGCCAGCAACAATGGAAACATGACCGGCAAGTTGATCGGCTCCTTCTTTCTTCCGTCGTAAGAGGCCTGCCATTGGGTTATTTTAGGATTAAAAACGACCTCTGTGGCAAACTTAGATAATCGCGCTTCAATATATCGAGAAGCAGCCGCATTGTCACCCGTATAAATATTACCCCAGTTTCCTTGGGTATCAATCAGTAAATCTTTTTGACCAATCTGCACCATAGCGTCGCCAATACTAGCATCGCCGTGAGGATGGTATTGCATAGTATGCCCCACAACATTAGCGACCTTGTTATAACGCCCATCATCCAATTCCTTCATGGAATGCATTATCCGGCGTTGTACCGGCTTAAATCCATCTTCAATAGCAGGAACCGCCCGTTCTAATATGACATAACTCGCATAGTCCAAAAACCAGTCACGGTACATGCCCGTCACTCGAGTAATGGTCTCATTAGCCGCATCTTGCTCCTGTTCAGGAAATGCTTGTGGATTTAAATCGTCGAACTCACTCATGATACAATTTCCACCTTATCTAATTCTACTTTCAAATTATTGATGATGAATTCCTGTCGGTCCGGGGTGTTTTTTCCCATATAAAAACGCAACATATCTTCTACGCTGGTGGTTTTGTCCAACATGACGGGATCCAAGCGAATATTGTCCCCAATAAAATGTATGAATTCATCTGGAGATATTTCGCCAAGGCCCTTGAATCTGGTGATTTCTGGTTTGGGTTTTAATTCCTCTAAAGCATCGACACGCTCTTGTTCGGAATAACAATAAATGGTCTTTTTCTTATTGCGTACCCGAAAAAGCGGCGTCTGTAAGATGTACAAATGACCCTCCTTGATGACCTCCGGGAAAAATTGCAAAAAGAAGGTAATGAGCAATAAGCGAATGTGCATCCCATCGACATCGGCATCTGTGGCAATGACAATATTGTTATAGCGAAGGTCTTCCAAAGATTCTTCAATGTTGAGTGCCGCTTGAAGCAAGTTGAATTCTTCGTTTTCGTAAACAATTTTTTTACTCAACCCATAGCAGTTTAAAGGCTTTCCCTTAAGGCTAAAGACCGCCTGAGTGTTGACATCGCGGCTTTTGGTGATGCTTCCGCTCGCGGAGTCTCCCTCGGTAATGAATAAGGTCGATTCGAGGGTGCGGTCACTCTTAGAATCCGTCAAGTGAATCCGACAATCTCTGAGTTTTTTGTTGTGCAGATTGGATTTTTTGGCCCGGTCCTTGGCCAATTTACGGATCCCACTGAGTTCTTTACGCTCGCGTTCGGCCTGGACAATTTTCCGCTGAATTTTCTCGGCGATTTCCTGGTTTTTATGCAAGAAATTATCGAGTTGTGTTTTGATGAAGTCGTTGACGTAAGCGCGTACACTAGGCATCGAGCCCCCCATATCGGCAGACCCTAACTTTGTTTTGGTTTGGCTTTCAAAAACCGGCTCCGTAACTTTGATACTTATAGCGCCAACAATAGACTTTCTGACGTCACTACCTTCGTAATTTTTGCCGTAAAATTCGCGAATAGTTTTTACTAAAGCCTCGCGAAATGCCGCTTGATGTGTTCCACCCTGAGTCGTGTTTTGCCCATTAACAAAGCTATGGTACTCCTCACTATATTGGGTTTTACTGTGGGTCAGTGCAATCTCAATATCTTCTCCTTTGAGATGAATTACCGGATACAGACGATCGTCCTCTACAATGTTATCTTCGAGCAGATCCTTGAGTCCGTTTTCGCTGAAAAATTTTTCACCATTAAAGTCAATGGTCAATCCAGGATTCAGATATACATAATTGCGCAGCATCTTCTCAACATACTCACTGCGGAATTTAAAATTTTTAAAAATGGATTCATCAGGGATAAAGATGACCTGAGTCCCCCGACGCTTTGCCGATTCTTCGGGCAGAGAATCCTGCATGAGTTCACCCAAATGAAATTCTGCGCTTTTGGATTGCCCGTCACGAATCGATTCAACCTTAAAAAAAGAAGATAAGGCATTGACCGCCTTCGTTCCGACCCCATTGAGTCCTACTGATTTTTTAAAGGCACGTGAATCGTACTTACCTCCGGTATTCATTTTGGAGACTACATCTACCACTTTGCCTAAGGGTATTCCACGACCGTAGTCCCGTATTTTGACCTCTTGGTCTTTGATACGGATCTCTATTGTTTTGCCAGCACCCATGACATATTCATCGATACTGTTGTCCAAAACCTCTTTAAGCAAAATATAAATCCCATCGTCGGCCGAAGAACCATCACCCAGCTTCCCGATATACATACCAGGGCGCAAGCGGATGTGCTCTTTCCAATCCAGCGATCGAATATTATCTTCTGTATATTGGGTTTCGGCCATAAAATTTATTGAACCGCTAAGTTAAAATTATCAATAAAAAATAGGCCTCTATTCAGACTAAAGTAATTAACAAATACAGGGGGTGATTGTTAAGAAAACGCACCTTCAGAATAGACCCAAAAGCACGGTACAAGCGAGATGTTTAAAGCGGGTATTAAAGAAGCGCTAATGGGCTGTGGTCTAACATACTGATGTTAAAACACACAAAAAATAGGCCTAAACGTTGAATCTAAAATGCATCACATCACCATCCTTGACAATGTATTCCTTGCCCTCTACTCCTAGCTTTCCAGCCTCACGTACTTTAGACTCGCTACCATAATGCACATAGTGGTCAAAACTAATGACCTCAGCACGAATAAAACCCTTTTCAAAATCTGTATGAATGACTCCTGCCGCTTGTGGTGCAGTAGCACCAACTGCTACGGTCCATGCCCGGACTTCCTTTACTCCAGCAGTGAAATAGGTTTGTAAATTCAACAAGGCATAGGCACTTCGAATCAATTTGGCCGCACCGGGTTCGTCCAAGCCCAAATCTTCTAAAAAGAGCTGGCGCTCTTCGTAAGTATCCAACTCCGTAATATCCGCTTCGGTACCTACGGCCAAAACCAATACGTCTGCATTTTCAGACGCTACAGCGGCCCTTACCAAATCAACATAGGCATTGCCGGTTGCTGCTGCAGACTCATCTACATTACAAATATACATGACCGGTTTATCGGTGATGAATTGAGCCGGGGCTATATATTCTTTACGTTCCTCTGGGTCAATTTCAATCGCTCGGACCGAAATACCTGCAGACAAGCCTTTTCTTACTTTTTCCAGTGCTTGTTGCTCCTTCTGAGCTTCTTTATTGCCCGTTCGTGCCGCTCGATTGACTTTTTCTAGTCGTTTTTCGACCGTTTCGTAATCTTTGAGCTGCAATTCTAAATCAATAATTTCTTTATCTCCAATGGGGTCAACACGACCTTCAACGTGCACAATGTTATCATTATCAAAGCAACGCAAAACATGCAAAATAGCATCAGTCTCCCTTATATTGGCCAGAAACTGATTTCCCAACCCTTCACCTTTACTGGCACCTTTGACCAAACCAGCAATATCTACGATCTCGACTGTAGCAGGAACGACGCGTTCTGGCTTGACCAATGCTTCCAACTGCATTAATCTTGGATCAGGCACATTGACCACACCAATATTGGGCTCTAGCGTACAAAATGGGAAATTGGCACTTTGCGCTTTGGCTTGAGACAAACAATTGAACAACGTTGATTTTCCAACATTAGGCAATCCGACGATTCCTGCTTTCATAAGGTCATTTATTTTGAGCTGCAAATATATTATTTCGCCATGAGATATGGGGTTGGGCTTATCTAATTATTTTGATCACAAAATCGTACCTTTAAGATTCAAAGCACAACAAATGAAAAATCTCCTCTTAATTTTAGCACTTGCACTAATGGGATCCACAACCATCCTGGCGCAAAATAATGAAACCATTAAGGAAGTCGTCACGGTCACAAGGGTGATCACCAATAATGGCTCTCAAGTCTTGGTCACTGAAGAAAAAGCCAGAACTACAGCCTCCGGAATGGTAATGGTTCAAGGCGATTCTATTGAGAACCAAAACATGACCGAACAAATTACGGTAAAAACCGACACCTCGGCCCTGGTCAAAAATGCTTTTCAAGACAGTCTAAATCAAGCGCAAGTTTTGGAGATCAAAAAACAGCGCGCTTTGGCGCTAAAAGCCTCAATTGAATTGCAAAAGTTAAAGGCAGAGGCCCAGAAAAAAGAACTTGAGGAACAATATAAGGCCCGGCTAAAAGCCCTTGAGGATCAAAAGAAAGCGCTCATGAAGCAACCCGACAATGAGCTACATTAGTTTGGGTGCATAAAGCGTTGTTTGCCTAACAGCACTTCTTCGGACTCAACGTTGGCGTCGTCCGGAATACAACAATCTACGGGGCAAACTGCGGCACATTGCGGTTCATCATGAAACCCTTTACACTCGGTGCATTTATCTGCAACGATATAATAGATTTCGTTACTAACGGGGGTCTGAGCATCTTGGGCGTTAACAGCTTTTCCATTGGTCAGAATCACATCACCTGTGAGGTCCGTACCATCGGCATAACGCCAATCATCGCCGCCCTCATAAATAGCCGTGTTGGGACACTCAGGCTCGCAAGCCCCGCAATTGATGCATTCGTCAGTAATTATAATGGCCATAGCATTTTCTTTTTCTAAATTTGCTCAAATTTAATGCCTAATAAGGGTAACTCCAAACATTCCCATGCAATTACAAGAAAGAATTAACGCCTTTGTGCAATTAGGTCAGGAAATGCGCGAAATAACTCAAAACCAGAGGGCACATGAGGATTTATTCGGCCAAATTTATGCCCACAACAAATGGTTTGCCCCATCGGATTGCGCCGATGCCTTAAATCAATGGAGTGGTGTGTTGCAACAACAGCAATTGTCCCATTGGACTTCTGCCCTTTCAAAAACGCCTAAAGAGCCTAAGACCATTGCCCTTATATTGGCAGGAAACATTCCATTAGTAGGTTTTCATGATATTTTGTCGGTACTGATTTCTGGCCATAAATTAATGGGTAAAATCTCTTCTAAGGATCCCATTTTGACCCGACACATCATTGATTTATTAATAACTTTGGAACCTCGGTTTTCGCCCTTTGTCGACTGGACCGACAAACCACTGAAAAATTTTGATGCCGTGATCGCTACCGGTAGCAATAATTCAGCCCTGTATTTTGATCATTATTTTGGGCGCTACCCCCATATTATTAGAAAGAATAGAAATAGTGTTGCCGTGCTGACCGGCCAGGAGACCCCTGAAGAACTCAATGGTTTAGCAGCCGATGTTTTTCAATATTTTGGTCTAGGCTGCCGCAGTGTATCCAAACTTTATGTCCCCAAAGACTATGATTTTCAGTCGTTTTTCAAAGCTGCATATGCCCACAAAGACCATATCAATCATAATAAATACATGAACAATTATGATTACAATAAGGCGGTGTATTTGATGGATCAAGTACCCATTTTGGATAATGAATTTTTACTGCTTAAAGAAGACCCAGGGCTGAGCTCCCCTATTGCCGTACTCTTCTATGAATATTACGCCAACGCATCCGAAGCCATCAACAAGTTAAGTACCATGCAAGAGCGCATACAATGTTTGGTCGGTAAAGACCTCCCGATAGAACATGTGGCTTTTGGACAAACCCAAAGGCCCACTTTAGCCGATTATGCGGATGGGGTCAACACCTTGGATTTTTTAGAAAAGCTTTAGCGGCTAAAAATCCTAACCAGGAGATCATTCTTCGAAATGGTTTTCGTGGATAACTCACCTGTTTTGTTAAGATTATATTGATAAGTTGGGGCATTTCAGGCCGATAATCTCGAGTTATTTTCGATATTTGTTGGCTCAAGAAAATGAAAATGAAAAAACATAATTTTAGTGCAGGTCCCTCGATTTTGCCGCGCGAGGTGATTGAGCAAGCTTCCCGAGATCTATTAGACTTTAACGGCCTTGGACTATCCGTAATGGAGGTTTCACACCGAAGTAAAGATTTTATTGCGGTGATGGAAACGGCTTGCGACCTCGCTCTAGAGCACTTGGGACTGAACAATAAAGGCTATACCGCACTTTTTCTGCAAGGTGGTGCGAGCACTCAATTCTTGATGGCGCCTTATAATTTGATGGAGCATTCAGCGGCCTACCTCAATACCGGTACTTGGGCCTCAAAAGCGATAAAAGAAGCGAAACTATTTGGCACGGTACACGAGGTTGCCTCTTCAAAAGACCAAAACTTCTGCTATATTCCAAAAGGTTATTCTATTCCAGAAGCAGCAGACTATTTTCATTGCACAAGCAACAATACCATATTCGGCACGCAAATACATGATTTTCCAAAAACAAACCAACCGCTGGTTTGTGACATGAGCAGTGATATTTTTTCACGTGTCTTGGATTACAGTCAATTTGATTTGATTTATGCCGGAGCACAAAAAAACATGGGTCCTGCAGGCACGACACTGGTCGTGATCAAAAATGAAATTTTGGGCAAAGTGAGTAGGAATATCCCATCTATGTTGGATTATCAGATCCACATAGACAAACAAAGCATGTATAATACTCCTCCCGTACTTGCCGTTCATGTCTCCATGCTGACCCTAAAATGGCTCAAATCAATGGGCGGTGTCACGGCTATAGAGGCCCTTAATAAAATAAAATCAGACCGTTTGTATCATGAAATTGAACGTAATTCTTTATTTACGGGCTTCGCTCAGAAGGAGGACCGTTCTCTGATGAATGCGACTTTTAATTTGACCGACGATAGCCAAAAAGAAAAATTTGACGGCCTTTGTCTAGAAGCGGGCATCAGCGGGCTTAATGGTCACCGCAGTGTAGGTGGATATCGGGCATCGATTTATAATGCTCTGCCTATTGAAAGTGTTGAGACCTTGATCCAAGTCATGAATGAATGTGAACGTAAAGCTTAAAACAATGATAAAAGTTCTCGCCAACGATGGTATTTCTCAAAGTGGTATTGACGCACTTAATGAAGCTGGAATAGACATTACCACGGTCCATGTCGCTCAAGAGCAATTGGCCCCATACATCAACGATAATGACATTTCTGTATTATTAGTACGCAGTGCTACAACTGCACGCAAAGAACTCATTGATGCTTGCCCTGGCCTAAAAATAATTGGCCGCGGTGGTGTGGGCATGGACAATATTGACGTGGCTTATGCCCGTGAAAAAGGTTTTCAGGTGATCAATACCCCAGCAGCCTCGTCGCATTCTGTTGCGGAATTGGTTTTTGCACATCTATTTGGCTGTGTTCGGTTTTTGCATCAAGCCAACCGCACCATGCCTTTAGAAGGCGACACCAACTTTACAAACCTCAAAAAAGCCTATGCCAAAGGAGCTGAATTGAGAGGAAAGACTTTAGGCATCGTGGGATTTGGACGCATTGGAAAAGCTGTAGCCCAAATTGCTGTGGGCTGCGGAATGAAGGTGATTTACCACGACCAATACGTCCCTCAGGCCGATATAGGACTATCCTTTTTTGACGGGCAAGAACACAACTTTAGTTTTACTTCTATCGCCTTTGATGATCTCTTAATGCAAAGTGATTTCATCACCCTGCATGTTCCCGCACAAGATGCTTATGTCATTGGCGCTGACCAACTGGCCAAAATGAAGCCTTCTGCAGGCTTGATCAACGCGGCCCGAGGTGGCGTGGTTGATGAACCCGCCCTACTCGCTGCATTGGACGCAAAGCAAATTGCTTTTGCCGCCTTGGATGTATTTGAAAAGGAACCAGCACCGGACATTCAAGTGTTAATGCATGAAAAAATATCCTTCAGCCCCCATATTGGTGCAGCAACGCAAGAAGCGCAAGACCGAATTGGAACCGAACTAGCCGCGCAGATCATTGCATTAAGCTAATCATTACTTTATGTTAATGGGGCCATTTTTTTAAATATGAGCTTAATCCCAAGGATAATTCTGCTCCAATGCATAACTTTGCCAACAGACAAACGATAGCTTTTAGAACACCTCAAAGGATATGTTTCATAAATTAAAACAGCGGTGGCAAGTTACCAGTAACCTTCAATTTATTCGGATTTTCACCGTCTTTGCACTAACCGGGAGTTCCTCTGCGAAGCTCACGGGGCCTTTGTTAAAGTCTTTCCCCGCGATTGCTGAGCTAGATGCCCTATCATTTAATGTGCTCTACATCTTGGCTACGTTTGTGCTCTACCAGTTTTTGCTTTTATTAATTGGCTGGATTTTTGGCGAAAGCACCTTTTTTATTCAATTCTTAAAAAAATTCTTTTTCCGAAAAAGAAAATGAAAACGCCTAACAGAGCAACTAACAGAATACGACTAATGTCTTTCATGGCGTTATTTTTGACGTGGGTGCTTTTATTGCCGGCAGTCATTCAATTGACCCATACTCTCGAGGGACATAAGCATCAGGTGTGCGGCGAATTCAGCACCCATTTTCATCAAAAAAACAAGGATTGTAGCTTATTTGATTTTCACCCTAGCCCAATTTATCAATGGGCTGCCATGGAACTCAATGTCGTTAATGGGTTCGCCATAACTAAAGAAATAACTACCTACAGGCCGCTACTGCAAACCAGATCGGTCAAATCACAAAACAACAAGGGACCACCTGTATTATTTGATAATATCTAATTATTCTTAATGATAAATCAAATACATACATATGAAAACATTTTATATCCTGAGCACCTGTCTGCTCATGGCTCTAAGTGGCTTTGCGCAAAGCCAGCTTACGGGCACCGTTCTTGACCAAGAACAAAATCCTATTCAAGCGCAGATCTTTATCACACAACTTGACCAAGGGGCAATAACCAACAGGCAAGGCCTTTATCAATTCAACAATATCCCAAGCGGGGCATACGCATTTGTTGTCCGCTCTTTAGGCTATCAAACTATTGAACAAGAAATATTTGTTGATGCCCAGCTCAGTGATCAAATCGCTGACTTTGTTATGACCTCTACGGCCATCGAAATGACCGCTATTTTTTTGTCTGTTCCTTTTCACAAGCTACAAGACCAACAAGTGATGCCTGTAGAGAGTGTTGATTTCAAAAATGCCTCAGAACAAGGTATATCTGATGTAAATGAACTCCTCAATACCGTGCCAGGCGTTTCTGTATTATCAACAGGACCTTCTATTGGCAAAGCGGTTATTAGGGGGTTGAGTGGTAATCGTGTCGTCACCTATGACCAAGGTATTCGTTTAGAAAATCAACAATTTGGGGAGGAGCACGGCATCGGTTTGGTCTCCGACGGTATTGACCGAGTGGAGGTCATTAAAGGACCGGCATCTTTGCTTTATGGTAGTGATGCACTTGGTGGTGTGCTTTATTTTGTGCCCGAACGCTTTGCTCCAAAAAATAGTGAAGCACTTACCCTAAGAAGTCGTTTTCAGGGAAACACTCGAGGTGTTCACCAGTTTTTAGGTTATAAAAACTCAGGAGTCCACACAAAATTGATGGTCTCGGGCAGCGCCAATAGCCAAGAAGATTATAAAATTGATGACAATCTTTATGCGGGCAATAGCCGATCTTTTACTGGTGATTTCAAAACAGGATACCAATGGCGTATCGACCGATGGAAGTCGACCATGCGTTATCACTACAATCGCACAAAGCTCGGACTTGCCGAAGAAATGGTTGGAGCAACCGGCTCAAGACAACCAGATTTGCCTTCTCAAGAAATCGTGCAAAACACGCTGAGTTGGGAAAATAATTTTTATTTAGATCAAGGGCAGTTGGATGTGACCTTTGGCGCATCAACTAATAACCGACAAGAGTTTGAAGATTTCCGTACAGAGCCAGCATTGCACATGTACCTCAAAACCAAGACGCTCAACCTCCTCTATCATCTGCCCGAATCTGGCAAATTTGAAACCATTATTGGGACACAGAATATGTGGCAAACCAACACAAACAAAGGCGATGAGTTACTTATTCCCGATGCGCAAAAAACGGATTTAGGGTTCTTTGCCACCACGCACCTTCATGGAGATATATTATCCTTGCAAGGAGGACTCCGTTATGATTATCGTGGTTTGATCACAAAAGCCATGGGACCAATCAACTCTCAAGGTTTTGTCCCAGTGATCGACCGAGCATTTCACGCCATAAATGGCGCCCTTGGGATGCTCTATAATATTGATGATAATATCTTGATTCGCTTAAATGTGGCTAGTGGGTACAGGGCGCCAAACCTGGCAGAGCTAGGCTCTAATGGGATCCATGAAGGCACTAATCGATACGAAATTGGTAATCCCGACCTCAAAAATGAGCGCAATGTGCAGTTGGACTTAGCATTGACTTACGAAAACGAACATCTCAATACTTACCTCAATGGATTTTATAATGTCATTGATGATTATATTTTCATCACTCCCACCCAAGAGGTCCTTGAACAGGAACCCGTATTCAGATATGCACAGTTCAATGCTGCGCTCTATGGAGGTGAAGCCGGCTTTCATTATCATCCGCACCCTTGGGACTGGTTGCATTCGGAAAACAGTCTCGAATGGGTCATTGGAATGCTTGATAATGGCAGCCCCCTGCCCCTGATTCCTGGAGGAAAATTAAACAACACCTTACGCATAAAACCACAAAGCGCCTCTGGTGGCCATGGACTATTTTTCAACATTTCCAGAGCCCAATATTTTGCCCAAAATCGTGCTAGTGATTTTGAAACAACGACCGGCGCATATCATTTATGGGATATTTCTCTGGGACAAAAATTTGAATGGGGACAAAGTGATTGGCAGTGGGTGGTTGCTATGGCCAATGCGAGCAACACCAAATACATTCCTCATTTATCCCGTTTTAAAACAGATGGCATTTTTAACCCTGGTCGCAGTTTAAACTTGAGTTTATCTGTGACCTTATAAGGCCCCTTGGGATTTATTGATCCTTGAAGACCAACTTAGACTCTGGGTTTGAGGTAATTCTTGAACTCAGAGTTTACCTTGGAGACTTTGGGCTGAATCACAAATTGACAATAAGGCTGCTCATTATGGTCATTAAAATAATTTTGGTGGTCTAGCTCTGCCTCATAAAAGACCTCCATTGGCGCCACTTGAGCCACAATTGGTGCGCCAAAAATCGCATCATTCGCTAAGGCCTGAATGTACCGAACCACTACTGAATTTTGTTGCGCGTTGTTGTAAAATATTGCGCTGCGGTATTGTGACCCAACATCGTGTCCCTGGCGGTCTATCGTGGTGGGGTCATGCGTTTGAAAAAACAACGCTAACAGTACCTCAAGAGCGACAACATCTGGCTCATAGGTGACAAGTACACCTTCGGCATGGCCCGTAATACCCATACAAACCTCACGGTAAGCCGGATTTTTAACATGTCCCCCGGTGTAACCCGAAACAACACTTTGGACGCCATTTATGTTTTGAAATACGGCTTCAGTACACCAAAAGCATCCACCGGCAAAAGCTATTTTTTCTATTCTGTTCATGACCGAAAATTACGATATATTTCAAGCTTCAAAAAGACCACAACAAGTTTTTTATGGACCACTAGGTCAAAAGTTGTTGGCTTGATATTTTCGCCGTATTTTCACTGCTCAAAGGCAACAAATGATCAAGGCAGTTCAAATTAAAAAATCTTACGGCGCACTTCAGGTGCTCAAAGGTGTGGATCTTGAGATCGAAAAAGGAGAAATCGTCTCTATCGTTGGCGCTTCCGGAGCGGGAAAAACAACCCTCTTACACATTTTGGGAACCTTGGACCAAATGGATCATGGCCATCTAAGTATCAATGGGATTAATCCTTTTACCCTCTCCAAAAAGGCTTTAGCAGATTTTCGCAATAAACAACTGGGCTTTATTTTTCAATTTCATCAATTACTCCCTGAATTTACGGCCCTAGAAAATGTATGCATGCCCGCCATGATTCAGAATACTTCAATGAAGCAAGCACGCAGTCGCGGCATGGAACTTCTTGATTTTCTTGGCTTAAAAGACCGTTGGCAGCACAAACCAAATGAATTATCAGGAGGAGAGCAACAACGCGTTGCCGTAGCCCGAGCCCTAATGAATCGGCCTTCTTTAATTTTGGCTGATGAACCTAGTGGTAATTTGGACACCAAAAGCGCCGCTGCACTGCATGATTTGTTTTTTGAATTAAGGAAAGAACTCGACCAAACCTTCATCATTGTAACCCATAATATGGAGTTGGCGCAAATGGCCGATCGTCAATTGATTATGGAAAATGGATTGTTCAAACTAGGAAAATGAATCATTTAGAGCTCAAGTCTTTTCTAGACGCTAAAGTTCATCAATATTATAATAAGAACTTTATGCTGAGTGATCCCCTGCAGATTCCTCATCTATTTGAATTAAAAGAAGATATTGAAATTGCCGGTTTACTTACCGCAACCATATCCTGGGGCCAACGTCCAACCATCATCAATAACGCCAAGCGCATGATGTCCCTGATGGACCATGCGCCCTATGATTTTGTGCGTCACCACAACGAAAGTGATCTAGACCGGTTTGCGGGTTTTGTTCATCGGACATTCAACAGTGATGACTTGGTTTTTTTTGTGCGTGGTTTACGCTGTATATATGAGGAGCACGATGGACTCGAGCAGGTTTTTTCAAAACACCATAATGATGCGTATCTGCACCAGGCCATTTATTCTTTTCGCTCATGTATGTTTTCGGTTGCCCATCAAAGACGAAGTGAAAAGCACTTGAGCAATCCGCTCCATAATTCAGCGGCCAAAAGATTGCATATGTTTTTACGCTGGATGATCCGCCCTGCAGACCAAGGCATTGATTTTGGACTCTGGAAAGGTCTTAAGCCCAGCCAGCTTTCTTGTCCTTTGGACGTGCATACTGGAAATATCGCCCGAAAGCTAGGCATGATTGACAGAAAATCGAATGACCGCAAAGCCCTGGACCAACTCGACGCGGCATTAAGATTATTAGATCCCGAGGATCCAGTGCGCTACGATTACGCTCTTTTTGGACTTGGAATATCTGAAAAGTTCTGAAAATTCGACACCTATCTATTCACGTACTTTTTTACAAAAGATGTATTTCATCGATTATTTAAGTATTTTAACTGATTTTATTGTTGTTTTCATTATGTTTGTTTTTCAAAACATTGACTAACCCCAAATGACAATAGAATGAAACATATTTTACTTTTAATCAGTATTGTGACCCTTGTGAGTTGCTCACAAGAACCAGCAGCAACCTTTGAATCGACAACTGACACCGTAAAACGTAGTGGCAATAATTACGGAATTGTTTATGTCGCTGATTTATTTGCAGGCCAAACGACCCTGGTCGGTAGTCTCGAGATCGCTAATTATAACGATACCGTCTTTATTACTTACCGCACAACAGGCGACTGGGAAATGAAACAAACACATCTCTTTGTTGGTGATTTTTCAGAAATGCCTATAAATGGCGGCGGAAATCCTCAAGTAGGCAGGTTTCCTTTTAAGGGTAATCATCCTAATGGCACTCATGAGGTGACCTATCAAGGACCTGCAGCTTTTTCTGGAATTTGCTATTATAATGCGGCACATGCCCAAGTAAGAAATAACAATACTGGCCAAACAGAATCGCTCTGGGCTGATGGCGCTCCCATCGGCGGTAACAGCTGGGCAACAGGGTTTGACGTCTGTTTCTAGTTTCTAAACCTTACTCAAAACACCCCGCTTCGGGGTGTTTTTTTAAGGAGTTTGGCAAATGATACCGCTTGATATAAAATGTATCGTTATATTTGGCAAATTATTTATTGAATGACTTTCTTCCGTCCGGAATTCCTAAAAGCGCTTATTCTTCTTGTCATTCCGATTATTATTCATCTTTTTCATTTCCGAAAATTCATTCCCACACGGTTTACGAATGTTGTTTTTCTACAACAACTCAAACAGGAAACCAGACAGAGTGCACGGCTCAAAAAGTGGCTTTTACTCCTGATACGACTGGCATATTTTAGCGCGCTGATTTTGGCTTTTGCCCGCCCCACTCTTAGTTCAAATGACACTTTAGTGCAAAAGCAAACAACAGTCGTTTATCTTGATAATTCCTACAGTATGGAAGCCAAAGGCCCATATGGCATGAGCCTTCTCAAGCAGATGACACAAGAGCTTTACGCCTATATAGATCAAAGTGCAACACAAAGTATTCATTGGTTTACCAATAATGAGGCATTCTATGACATGCCTATTGAAAACTTTAAATCGACTGTACTCAACACCCCAGCCACCCACCATAATTTGAGCCCCAAAGAGGTGTTCCTCAAAAGCGCCTCATTTTTTAAGGCACACCCCTCCGCCCAGAGACATTTAATTTACATTTCTGACTTTCAGGGTATTACATCCGCTCCTCATTCCCCCGAGGGCATTTCCACTCAGTATATTCCCCTTGCTTTTTCGAATAATACCAATTTATCGCTTGACACGGTCTACTTTGACCGAAGTAATGCCGATCGATGGGAAATAAAAGCAGAAATCAGTGGCGCGCAATCTAACCAAGCGACTGCCATGTTGCGCTTATTGAGTGACTCCATATTAATAGCCAAGTCGGCCTTGGTATTCAATGATTCAGGCAAGGCTACCGCAAGTTTTGAACGCAACGAAACAGGGGCATTTGACGGTCAATTAATATTAACTGATCAGGGACTCCCGTTTGATAATGTGCTTTATTTTAATCATTCAAAACCGGCACCTGTTCGCATTCTCACCCTTAGTGGTTTAACCGATAAGGATTTGTTTAAAGTGTTTGATTCCCCGGACTTTAATTACCAAAACCAACAAGAGTTCGCCCTTGACTTTTCGGACTTCGCAAATCAAGATTTTATCATCCTGAATGGCCTCAAGACGATCAATACGTCGCTTTTAGGAGCGCTTGAAGCCTTCCAAAGCCGAGGAGGGCATGTTTTATTTGTTCCGCATCCAAAGGGCTCCATTGAGCATTACCAGGCTTTTTTCAATCGATTTGGACTCGGCACACTGGACGGATCCATTCTGACGACAAAAAAGCTTACGGATATAGAAGAAAATCATCCCTTATTTGCCTCTGTTTTTGAAAAAGAGTTCACTTCATTTCAGTACCCCAGCATCAACTCATGTCTGAGCCTTAAGACCAGTGCCACTTCGCTGCTCACACTAGAAGACAATCATGCCTTTTTAGTCGAACGCGAAAAGGTCTATGCCTTTTTAAGTAGTCTAAACGCGGAAGGCGGTAATTTTACCCAATCCCCTCTTTTTGTGGCGACCATCATCCAAATGGCGCGTCAAAGTGCACCAGACATTAAGCCATATTATACTTTAGGGACTCCTGCAAAAGTGGGTATTAAAGTCGCCCCTATAGCAGAGCAGGTGATCACCTTGAAACACAAAGAGGATCGTTTCGTGCCACGACAAACCCCTGGAGTAGATCAAATTACCTTACTATTCGATCAAGAACCACAACAACCCGGACAATACAAAGCCACCTATTTGGACCAGACCATTGGCACAATAAGCTTTAATGCACCGCGTACAGCCAATCAACCGAGCTATCTAGATTCAGGGTTATTCAATCAAAATGAGGTATACACGAGCTTAGCTGAAGCCTTTGCCTTTTCGCAACAAAGTCAAGAAAACCAAGAGTTATGGAAATGGTTTGTTATTTTTGCGTTAGCATGCCTTGTGACTGAACTTTTAATTTTAAAATTACGATGATGAAGTTTTTACTCAAATCGGTTAAAATAATCGATCCAAAAGGACCACACCACGGTGAAACAGCTGACATACTGGTAGAGGATGGAATCATCCGTGCTATCGAAAAGTCAATTAAAAACGCAGATGCGACCCTGATCCAAGCGGATCAACTTCACTTGTCATCGGGCTGGTTTGATCCCAGTGTCTCATTTGGCGAACCTGGTCTTGAGGAACGAGAAACTCTGGCCCATGGTGCTCATATAGCCGCATTAAGCGGTTACACCGCCGTTGGCGTGAACCCAAACACCCAGCCGGTCCTGCAAAACAAATCAGACATGGCCTTTGTCAAAGCCAAATCAAATATTGTCGACTTACACCCCATCGGTGCCCTCACCACTGATAGTCGAGGACAGGACTTGGCCGAACTCTACGACATGCATCAAGCCGGAGCGATTGCCTTTAATGATTATCAAAAACCTATAGCCAATCCTAACCTTTTAAAATTGGCCCTTGAATACACACAATCCTTTAACGGGCTGATACTTTCCTTTCCAATGGAAGCCGATTTGGCGCAGAAAGGCATGATCAATGAAGGACTGGTGAGTGTGACTCTAGGGCTCAAGGGCATACCAAATCTCGCAGAGACGCTACAAATTTCGAGAGACTTAAACGTTCTGAGCTATTCAGGAGGCCGTCTGCATATCCCTACCATTTCGACCAAAGAAAGTGTCGACCTGATCAAACGAGCCAAATCAGAAGGCTTGGCCGTGACCTGCAGCGTCTCGATAAATCATCTTTGTCTTACCGACCAAGCGCTCAATGAATTCGACACCAATTTCAAAATGTTGCCTCCATTGCGCACGGAACAAGACCGACTTGCCCTAATCCAAGGGCTAAAAGATGGGGTTATTGACGGGGTCACGAGTGACCACAATCCCATCGATATTGAACACAAAAAAGTGGAGTTTGACCATGCGGCTTTTGGCAGTATTGGTTTGGAAAGTTGTTTTGGCGCGCTCTTGGGCGTGGTCGATCTAGACACCACCATTGAGGCTCTTACAGGACTTAAGGCAGTTTTTGGACTGGAAACAAACAACATAGCAGTCAACCAGCCTGCGAACTTCACCTTATTCAATCCCTCTAAACAAAGTACATTTAGCCGGGACCTGATCCATTCTACATCTGGTAATGCGGCGCTAGTGGGACAAAAAATGACCGGAAGTGTCTTGGGCATCATGAATCACGGGCAATGGGTAGCTAATGAAGCATAAAGAAACGACCTATTACGGGTTTCTGGCCTACTTGACCTTTATAGGTCTGATTATTGCCTATCAGCTCAATAAAGAACAAAAAGACCCCTTAACGACCTGGCACATTAAGAACATGTTTGGTTTGTTCACGGGCTTGTTCATCTCCGTATTTATTCAGGACAGCCCTGTTGGGTTTTACCTCTATTGGAGCGCAGCTTGCGGTTGGATTTTCTGTTTAATTATGGCCTTTTTCAAGAAACAGATTGGTATCCCCTGGCTTAGTATGGCCTTCCAGCGTTGGTTTAACTTTTTAGATTAATACATGCAGCAGCAAAATACCACCACACTTGACTTAGATTTAGGTCATATATACCGACCCAGTAGCCTCACGGAAAAGGCACCGTTACTGGTTTTATTGCACGGCTATGGAAGTAACAAAGAGGATCTGTTTGGTTTTGCCGACTATTTATCTCCCGAACTGTCTATTTTGGCCCTAGAAGCACCAATTGTTTTGGGCCCTGAGCGTTATGCCTGGTATGATATTTATTTTGAGCCCAGTCAAGGTAAATGGAGCGACGCCACTCAAGCCCAAAGGGTGGTCCAAAGAATTTTAGCCAATATTGAATCGGCCATAAAACAAATTAACGCCGACGCCACCAGGTTAAGTCTTCTTGGATTCAGCCAAGGGAGTATTTTGAGTCTAGCACTAGGTCTTGAACATCCTAAATTAGCCAAAAATATTATCGTTCTCAGCGGCTATATCAATCACGATATTTTTGAATTACCCAAAAATTTGACACCAAAATTAGGCCCAAAAATATTCATGTCTCATGGCTCACAAGATCAGGTCATTCCTTTGGCTTGGGCTCAAGAGAGTCGAGATTTTTTAATGCAGCATCAATATGATCTGACGTACCGAGAATTCCCTGTAGGCCATGGTGTCAACCCCGAAAATTTTGCGGCATTCAAAGCATTTTTGGACCAAAATGCTTAATGAAGTATGGTCTGAATGGGCGTGATATCCAATACCAAATCCTGATCATAAAAATAAGAGAGCAAAACCTCTCCCCAGAGGCTGCCATTACTAAAATCAGCGATGATCCAGCGATGATTCAAAAACTCGACACGATTGATCCGCCACTCACCATTCATTTGTGCTAAGGGCACAAGTGCGTTTCCGCCCCTAACCAAGTTTTTTTCATAAATAACCTCTTTAACCTGGGCCGCTACTTGGGCTGGATCCATGTCTAAACGCTCAAAATAGGCCGTTGCGGCATCGTTATTGAGCAATGAAAAGTAATCGGCCTCTAAAATAACATCATTCAAGATGGCCAAAGAATCCCTTAAAATTTCTTGTTTTTCGGCATAGGCCGTAAGTCGTTGTTCTTGACGCTCGAATATGGTCGATTGATTCACATACATGAATAAGACCATGAGCAGTGTGAAAAAAAACAGGTACATATAAATTTTAGACTTCATGAGGTGTGAATTTTTAAATTATCATAAGCGATAAAGACCCCTTCAGGAAGTTCAGAAGAGACTTCATCGTGAAATCCCATAAGGTGGCTAATATGGGTCAAATAAGCTCGTTTTGGTTTGAGTTGCTCAATTAATATCAGGGCCTCGTCAAGATTGAGGTGCGTTGGGTGCGGCTCTATACGTAAAGCGCTCAACACAAGTACATCAAGGTTTTTCAACTCCTCTAATGATTCAGCACTCAAGGTTTGAACATCCGTCATATAGGCCAAATCATCAATCCTAAATCCTAATATGGGGAGGTTTCCATGCCGTGCTTCAATCGGCATAATTTTCTTTCCAAAACAGTCGAACGGCTCTAGGGCCTTGATAGCAATAGCATCAATAGAAGGAGCTCCTGGATATTTATCTTGATCTGCAAACACATAAGAAAAACGCTCTTTTACGGCGTTTAGTACACGCAAGGTTCCAAACATGGGTAATGACCTTTTTTGCATAAAGTTGTAAGGCCGTACATCGTCTAAACCGGCCATATGGTCATTGTGTTCGTGGGTCAGTAAAAGTGCGTCGAGTTGCTGCACCTGAGCCCGCAACATTTGTTGCCGAAAATCAGGACCGCAATCGATCACCATATGACAATCCCCCCACTGAATCAAAACCGAAACTCTGAGCCGTTTATCCTTTGGATTATGACTCAAACACACAGGGTGCTGACTTCCAATTACAGGAATTCCTTGAGAGGTTCCTGTCCCTAAAAACGTAAGCGTTAAAGGCATAGACATAGGGACAAAAATAACAGTATTTTTTTTGTTAACCTATGTTAATCACTACCTTTGTCATTGGATCGACATAGCCCAAAACAATGCCTGATAAAATTCCAGGAGACCAAAATTTCCAGACCATTCCTTCAACAAAGGATAAAGCATTACGCATTAACCTAAACGAAAATATTTACGGGACTTTTGCCGAAATAGGCGCAGGTCAAGAGACCGTGCGTAACTTTTTTAGAGCAGGAGGTGCTTCAGGCACCATTGCCAAGACCATGTCGGCTTATGACAAGGACTTTAGCGATGCGATCTATGGTGTTGAGCCCGAAGGCAGATATGTTACTGAGTCACGTCTTCAAAAGATGTTACTGCACGAAACAAGCCTGATTGAAGAACGTATTTCTCGCGTTAAACATCCCACAAAAATGTTCTTTGCCTTTGCTAATACGGTCTCCACAATAGACTTTGCAAAAAAGTATTTGGGCCATGGATGGGTAGGCATTCGCTTTCAAACTGACCCCAACGAGGATTATAGCGAGATCTTGTTACACATCCGCTTTAAAGAAAGCGAAGCGGTTTTGCAACAACAAACACTTGGTGTTCTAGGAGTGAATTTAATTTATGGTGCGTATTATAAGCATGACACACCAAAAAAGCTCCTGCGCTATCTTTACGATCATATTGATAAGGATAAGATGGAAATTGACACCATCAACTTTAGCGGACCGAAATTCACCGAAGTCGACAATCGTCTCATGAGCTTACAGCTGATTAAAAATGGCATGACTGAAGCGGTTATCTTCGGCCCTGACGGGAATAATATTTTACCTGCACGTATTTTATATAAGAAAAATGTCCTTGCGCTCCGCGGAAGCTTCAGACCCGTAACCAAGGTCAATATGAATATGTTCGAGCGTTCCTACGAACTGTTCTTGAGCGAAAACAAGGTTGAGAAAGAAAAATCACTTGTTATTTTTGAAATAACCTTGTCCAATCTCAAGGCAGAAGGAGAGATTGACGAGCAAGACTTTATGGACCGAGCGCGTTTACTTTGTTCGTTAGGACAAACCGTCATGATCTCTAATTTTCAGGAATATTATCGATTAGTCGAATACTTTTCAAACTATACCAAATCCCGTATGGGCCTTACTATGGGCGTGAATAACCTCATCGATATTTTTGATGAAAAATATTACCGCCATTTGAGTGGTGGCATTTTAGAAGCCTTTGGGAAATTGTTCTTTAAAGATTTGAAAGTCTACCTCTACCCGATGCTTGATCCGGAAACGGGCGCATTAATCAATAGTGATACCCTCAAAGTGCACCCGCGCATGAAGGAGCTCTATAAGTTCTTTAAAACCAACGGCAAATTAGTCGACATAGAGGATTATGATCCAGAAATTCTTGATGTCTTTTCTCGAGAAGTCCTGAAAAAAATTGAATATAACCAGACCGGATGGGAAGCAATGCTCCCCAATGGCGTGGCTCAATTAATAAAAGATCAAGCGCTCTTTAATTTTAATAATACGTCTTCAAACGAGCCTATAGCATAGCCAAAATCTGCGCTGCATGATCCTTGGTTTTGACCTTCGAAATCACATGCTCAATGACGCCCGCTTCACTAATCATAAAAGTAACGCGATGAATCCCATCGTATTCGCGGCCCATGAATTTTTTTGGGCCCCAAACACCAAAACCATTGATCACAGTTTTGTCACTGTCCGCCAGTAATGGAAAAGGAAACCCAAACTTTTCTTTGAACTTATTTTGTTTGGCAGGTGTGTCTGCACTGACCCCCAAAATGCTATATCCTGCCTCGCTAAGGGCCGCATAATTATCGGTCAAATTGCATGCTTGCGCGGTACATCCGGGGGTGCTTGCTGCTGGATAGAAAAAAATAATCAACTTTTTACCCTTATAATCACCTAGACTAATGTGATTTTGATCTTGGTCTATACCCGAAAAATTAAATGCTGGTGTGCCTTGTTCCAATGTATTCATAGTCATTTTTAGATTTTCTTACTGGTTGTCCTTAAATTTGACAAAACCACAGGTAAAGGTAAACAAAATGACCAAATTCGAAAAGGTGGCATTTGTCATCAAAACGCTCAAAGCGCTTTTTCCCAATCCACCCATTCCTCTGGATCACAAGGACCCTTACACCCTATTGATCTCTGTGTTACTTTCGGCACAAAGCACGGATGCCCGCGTGAATCTGATCACACCTCTTCTTTTTGAGCGGGCTGACAATCCTTACGACATGGTAAAACTAACTGTTGAAGAAATTCGAGCGATCATCAAACCTGTGGGTTTATCTCCAATGAAGGCTAAGGGCATCCATGGCCTATCCAAAATGCTTGTAAAACAATATGATGGGGTTGTCCCTCAGTCCTTCGAGGCCTTAGAAGCCATGCCCGCTGTGGGACATAAGACGGCCAGTGTCGTTTTGTCTCAGGCCTTTGGTATTGCTACATTTCCTGTAGACACTCATATTCATCGTTTGATGTATCGCTGGGGATTAAGCAATGGCAAAAATGTCGTTCAAACCGAACGCGACGCCAAGCGTTTGTTTCCTGAGGAACTGTGGAATGATCTGCACATTCAGATCATTTATTATGGACGCGCCTATTCTCCTGCACGAGGATGGCGCATTGAGCAGGACATCATCACCCGAACTATTGGGCGCAAAAGCGTCTTAAATGAATTTAAATAAGCCATAAAAAAACCCGCTATCGCGGGTTTTTCTTAAGCCAACTAATTCAAATTAATTTCTACCGTTCCTACAGAACAGTCTAAATAACTTAATGACCTTGAGTAATCTAACAAAAAGGCGATCGTGTCGTCTTTGGGAATCAATTGTTTATGCACGCATTCCCAACGTGAGGTTTGAGAATAAAGTTTTGCCATAGATCGTTTATTGTTATTAATGTTTTTTAATAACGCTCTAGCAACTAACTTATTGCCTCATTAATTCGTCAAAATAATTTGATTGCGGTCAATCACTTTTCTGAGATTGATCAGGGCATAGCGCATGCGCCCTAAAGCAGTATTAATACTCACTCCAGTCTGCTCACTAATCTCTTTAAAACTCATGTCTTTGTAGATACGCATGATCAAGACCTCTCTTTGATCCTCTGGCAATTCTTCTATGATGCGCTGCAGGTCTTTTTCTACCTGGTCTTTGATAATACTGGATTCAGCATTCATGGTTCCGTCGCTTAAAACAGAAAAAATATTGAAATCATCGCTGCTTTCAAACTTCGGCATACGGTTATTTTTTCTGAAAAAATCGATGACCAAATTATGGGCAATACGCATGACCCACGGCAAAAATTTACCTTCTTCGTTATAAGCTCCTTTTTTTAGGGTTTGAATGACCTTGACAAAGGTGTCCTGAAAAATATCTTCGGTCGCATCACGATCATAGACTTTCGAATAAATAAAACGATATATGCGGTCTTTGTGTCGTGTAATTAATTCTCCTAGAGCGGATTCATCACCACTAATGTAGGCACTAACCAATAGTGCATCTGAATTCATGCTATATTTCATAACGATACTTTTAAATGATCCAAACCCTTTGGGCAGATTCGAATCGGTTTATAAATAATAAAAGTAGTCGTATATTATAGGCACTTAGTTTTATGTGGTTGACTGTAAATATAACAACAAAAGTCTTTGATTTACAAAATTTCAAACTTTTTTCTATAAAATTTAGACTCGTCTAGGTCCAAAATCTTGCGCTGTTAATAGTATCTTTGCCACTTTCTTAGTCCGGATTAACACATACAAATGACACGAAAAGCGACCATGGCGAGTGATTCAATTTTGATTCAAGGGGCAAAACTGCACAATCTTAAGAACATTACTGTTGCCCTACCCCGTCATCAACTCATTGTCATTACCGGTTTGTCGGGAAGCGGAAAATCTAGCCTAGCTTTTGACACACTTTATGCAGAAGGCCAAAGACGTTATGTAGAAAGCCTGTCGTCTTATGCCCGACAATTTTTAGGTCGCTTAGACAAACCTAAAGTCGATTCCATAAAAGGAATAGCCCCTGCCATTGCCATAGAACAGCGAGTCAATGCGACCAACCCGCGTTCTACCGTAGGCACCTCTACTGAGATTTATGACTACTTAAAATTACTCTTCGCCCGCATCGGAAAGACCTATTCGCCTGTTTCGGGACAGAAAGTAAAAAAAGATACCGTTACCGACGTTATCGATGCAGTGGTGGCCATGGAACCGGGGACGCGCCTACTTTTATTGGCTCCCATTATTTTGGAAAAAGGACGTGCTTTAAAAGAAAAAATCAACACACTCGCCCAGCAAGGGTTTTCTAGAATCAAGCACCAAGGTGAAATCAAACGCATTGACGATAATTTAGACATTACCGACACCGCCGATTTGTTTATTGTTATTGATAGGATTGTGACCGCAGAGGACGAAGACTTCTTGAACCGCCTGGCAGATGCAATTCAAATTGCGTTTTTTGAAGGCAAAGGCACGCTCATTTTGGAACGGGTGGATATCCCGGGCACCAGTTTTTTCAGCAATAGATTCGAGCGAGACGGGATGAGCTTCGTGGAGCCCAATGTACATTTGTTTAGCTTCAACAACCCCTTTGGCGCTTGCCCCACTTGCGAGGGCTATGGCGACATTGTGGGTATTGACCCCGAATTAGTGGTTCCCAATGCCACCTTATCGGTTTATGATAATGCTATTTTCCCTTGGCGCGGCGAAAGTATGAGTTTTTATCGCGACCAGCTGGTCAATTCAGCGTACAAATTTGACTTCCCTATACACAAACCCTTCTTTGAACTTACCGAAGCACAAAAGCGGCTGATCTGGCAAGGCAACGAACACTTTATTGGTTTACAAGAATTTTTTGATCAGTTGGAGGCCAAAAATTATAAAATCCAAAACCGGGTTATGTTATCGCGCTACCGCGGAAAAACATTATGCACGACCTGCGAAGGAGCGAGGCTTAAGCAAGATGCAGCTTACGTCAAAATTCAAGGGTATTCGATTCAAGACTTGGTCAAAAAACCCTTAGATGAACTAAAGGAAACCTTCAGCATGTTGACCTTAGACCCCTACGACACTCAAGTGAGTAAGCGTTTACTTGTTGAGATCAATAACCGACTGAATTTTCTCAATAATGTGGGACTGGGCTATCTGACTTTAAATCGAAAAAGCAATACCCTATCTGGCGGCGAATCGCAACGCATTAATTTAGCGACTTCCTTGGCCAGTAGTCTGGTAGGCTCTATGTATATTCTCGACGAACCAAGTATTGGTTTGCATTCTAAAGACACCGAGCGACTTATTGAAGTCCTAAGGGCCCTTCGAGACATCGGCAACACAGTAATTGTCGTCGAACACGACGAAGAAATCATGAGAGCTGCAGATCATATCATCGATATTGGTCCAGAAGCCGGAACATTCGGTGGCGAGGTCATGGCCGAAGGCCCATTTGAGACCATTTTAAAGTCAAAAAGTCTTACCGCCCAGTATCTCAGTGGTGCGCGACGAATTGAGGTGCCCAGCAAGAGACGACACAGCGACTATCCTATATCGATCATTGGTGCGCGCCAACATAACTTAAAAAATGTTGATGCACATTTTCCTTTGGGTGTTTTCACGGTGGTTACCGGAGTTTCTGGAAGTGGCAAAACAACCTTGGTCAAGAGTATTTTATACCCCGCCTTACTCAGAAAAGTAACGGGTTACGGTGATAAACCAGGTGCCTATTCTGAGCTTACCGGAGCAACAGACCGGATCAAAAATGTCGAGTTTGTTGATCAAAACCCCATTGGACGTTCGAGCAGATCTAATCCCGTAACCTATATCAAGGCCTATGACGACATACGCAACCTGTTTGCCCGTCAAAAGCTCAGTAACCTAAGAGGTTACAAAGCCAAACATTTTAGCTTTAATGTCGATGGTGGTCGCTGTGATACTTGCAAAGGGGAAGGGGAAGTGACCATTGAAATGCAGTTCATGGCCGATGTACATCTGATTTGTGAGGCTTGTTCGGGCAAACGCTTTAAACGCGAGATTTTGGAGGTGCGTTTTCATGAAAAATCCATCTTATCGAAGCTGCTATGACCTTAAGCAATCACCAGGTGTCGCAACGCACCGTTAGTGAAATCATGGATATCGGTCAATTCATGCTAGAGGCAGATAATCCAATACTTCCTGGTGTAAAACAAACCCTAGAGGCCTTAACTCAGAACTATCGTCTGGTTATGGCCACCAAAGGTGATTTGTTGGATCAAGAGCGCAAATTGATTCGATCTGGGCTCGAGGGCTATTTTCATCACATTGAAATCATGTCCAATAAATTCTCTAGCAATTATAAAAAACTGGTCACGCATTTGGACTTGGCACCCGATGCGTTCTTGATGGTCGGTAATAGCGTCAAAAGTGATGTCCTCCCGGTATTGGACATTGGAGGTCATGCGGTGCATATTCCTTTCCATACCACTTGGGAACATGAACATGCAGAAATCCCTTCGGCACATGCCCAGTTTAGAAGTCTGAATGATATCAGTGAACTACTTCCGCTACTTGGGGTCTAAGAGCTTTTGGAAATTGCTGATAAAATCCGCGACATCTTCTCCATATACGAATCCGTGGTGCACATGGATTGAGACGGGCATGAGCAGTCGCTCATGGGCTGAATAAGTTTTGCCAAAAGTGATTTTTGGACTGCAATCTTGCGTGTCGAGATCGCGCGCGTGCGATAAAGACTTGAATGTGAACCAGGGCAGAGTTGAAAAATGGACGATATTATCGCGAACTACGGATAAGTCCAGTCCTTGAGCACTCTTGACCCGCTGAATTTCTGCTGTCGCGGCTTTTTTGAATGCTTCAAAATCTGGGGTAAATTCGATAAATGAAAAGGCAAACGGTCCGTGATCTCGCGCAATTGTTGCTGTCACATGGGAGGTGTGGTAAAGGTAAACTTGATTTTCTACAATGCGGTAGCGAAAGGCCTCTGTTTGATTAACGGCTTTGATCGCAGCATGGAGGTAGGCCAGGAAGAAAGACTCTTTAGCCGCTTTACAGATCTGATAGAGCGCCGTCACGTCGACATCAACCACAACCCCGTGATAGGGCTCTTTAAATTTGCTGTAAAATAAAAAGTGATCTTTACGGTCCCACTTCTCGAGATCAATAAGTTCCCGCATCTTTTTTTTGTAAAGATAAAAAACATCTTTCCATGTACACTATGACCTGGGTAAGATTCGGTATTGGCGTATATGCTCATGAAACATGTAAAAATTTGATCAGTCAACGGGGATAAATTGGCCGATACACAATGGTTCTGGTATAAATGAAAAATGACAGCCGAAGCTGTCATTTTTGTAATGCGTGTTGGCCCTTAACCTAGTATTAAAATACTTTTAACCAAACACGCATGAGTTAACAAGTTCGCCAATGTCTTACATACTAAAAATAACTCCCCAATTACTATTCACGAGATGCAGAGCATTGGCGTCTTGTTGGCACAAATATCGATCACCAAAAACGAAAAAAAAAGAAAGGGAAACCACGATTTATAAATGTGATAACCCAATTTATAAACGCCTAGTGCGGTATATATTGCTGGTTTTTTTTGAAAAATAAAACCTAGCGGTTATCTTTTTTCAGAAAAATCTTGAGGAAAAAAGCAATGAGGATCAGACTGATACAGCCAATCACATTGAGCCATAAGTAAGGCAGGGTGATGACTTTATAATGATCCAATAGGAACAAGGTCACGACAAAAGCCTGATTGATTAACGCTCCATAAAAAATTGGCTTACTCGGTAAAGACTTGATGAAAAAAGCGGATAAAAAGATACCAAGAATATTACCATAAAAAATTGACCCCACGATATTAACCAGCTGGATGAGATTGTCAAATAAAGGCGCCCCGCAGGCCACCAGAATGGCAATTACGCCCCAAATAAAGGTGAAAAAACGCGTGGCTTTGAGGTGATGCTCTGGTGGTTTACCTGGGGTATGTCGGCGGTATAAATCCACTGCCGTGGTGGTGCCTAGAGCGTTTAACCCGCTGGCAGTTGACGACATGGCAGCACTAATGATAACGGCCAAGAGCAGACCGATCAATCCTCGGGGCATTTGGGTCAGAATAAAATGGATAAAGACATAATCTTTATCATTGGTTTCGGCCGATGGATTGGCCTTTTTAATAAGTGCTTTAGAGGCCGTTCTGATTTGTTTTTCATCATGATTCAAGCGGGCAATTTCCTTTCCCAAAACCAATTTTTCTAAGGCATTTTCATTTTGGACAAATTCCAATTGCCGCTCATGTATTTGCGCCTGAATGGTGTTTTTTTCGTCAACCATATTCAGATACTCTTGTCGGTAGGGAGATTCCAATACTTCTTCAACCACAGATGGATTAAAATTAAGCGGGGCTTCATTGAATTGATAAAAGACAAAAACCAGAACACCGATCAAAAGAATAAAAAACTGCATGGGTATTTTGAGCATGCCGTTCATGATGAGTCCCATTTGACTTTGTCTGGTAGTACGTCCGGTAAGATAGCGCTGCACTTGACTTTGGTCAGTACCAAAGTAAGCCAGTGATAAAAAAGTACCGCCAATGATGCCGCTCCAGAAGGTATACCGATTATTAAAGTCAAAAGAAAAATCAAGAAGGTTCATTTTGCCTTGAGCTCCAGCTATTTGAAGCGCTTGGTCAAAACCAACATCCAAAGGCAGATAATTGAGCAGTATGAGAAAGGCCAAGAACATCCCGCCAAAAATAACGGCCATTTGTTGTTTTTGGGTGATACTCACCGCCTGGGTGCCGCCGCTTACGGTATAGATAATAACTAATACACCAATAATGATATTGAGCCAGATGAGGCTCCATCCCAAAACGGCAGAGAGAATAATCGCTGGGGCAAAAATAGTAATACCTGCAGAAAGACCTCTTTGCATCAAAAAGAATATGGCGGTCACGGTTCTGGTTTTAACGTCAAAGCGCTGCTCCAAATATTCATAGGCCGTGAGCACATTGAGCCGCTGATATATGGGCAAAAAGACAAGGCTGATGATCACCATCGCGATGGGGAGGCCAAAATAAAACTGGACAAAGCCCATGCCGTCATGAAAAGCTTGACCTGGGGTAGAAAGAAAAGTAATGGCACTGGCCTGGGTAGCCATAACGCTGAGTCCTATGGTCCACCAATTGTTCTTATGCCCACCCGAAATGTAATCCGTCACTGAGCCTTGAAGTCGCGTCTTGTATGTGCCATAAAGCACAATAAACAATAAGGTACCTAACAGTACGATCCAGTCAATGAGTGCCATGTTAACTATAGTGTTGATAGATCCAGTAAAAAGCACAGAGGTAAAGAACGTTTAATACAATCACCAAGACATATGGCGTGTTGGCGTGCTTTTTCTTTGCCTGTGGCGTGTTTTTCTGCTTTGGTTTAGTCATGGCCGATGGCTAAGAGGTTGGCCAGTAACTTATAAGCACCAGGGACTCCTGCGGGGAGCTGTCTGAAAAAACTCAGCCCGGTGTAAATGACATGTCCTTTGCCGTAAGAAGCGATGATTAAAGATCCTTTTTTCTCTTCTTCATTAGCGTCATTCATGCTTAAAATTGGCTTAAATGCAGGATCCCATTCAGAGGCAAAGTACAAACCACGTTCCTGAATCCAACCGTCAAAATCCTGATCATCTATTTGGTTTGGTTTATGCAATACCGGATGATTTGGTTTCAAGCGACGCACTTGGGCCGTTTCGTCCGTCACGCGATCGCGGCCCAATTTAAATGGAACAGGTCCCAAGTCTTGCGTGAGTAGTCCAGAGGTGGTTTGGTATTGAATCAGTAGCGTTCCGCCATTTGAGACAAAATCATTAATGAGGTTCTTTTTAAAAGGCAAAGCAGTTTCTGTATTGTAAGCTCTGATGCCCATCACCAAGGCATCAATTTGACCTAGATCTTCGGCCGATAGCGTATTAGAATCTATTAAGACCACCTCATAGCCCATTTCGGATAAGTGTTTTGGTAGGGCATCGCCAGCCCCTTGAATATAACCGATTTTCTGGTCCTGGTGTTGTAGATTGAATCGAACGGCTTTGGTTATGGTTGGGGTTAAAGCGGTTAATTGAGGTAGGTGGTCATAATTGATATCTATAAGGTCCTCACTGAAATACTGATCACCAATTTGAGCCAAAGGAATTAAAGTGCCAACTTGATCATCATTGGGGGGGGTTACCTCAAAGTAAAGGGTTATTTCCTCTCCGGTGCTTTCTAAAGAAAAAGTCTGGTCTGCAGGCTGTACCGTCCAAGTTTCAGGATGCTGTATCATGAGTGTTCCCGAAAGATCATCTCTATGCGCTTTTAGGGTCACGGCAAGTTTTTTGGCCTGTTTGGTGGTAAATAATTGAACGGGTTGCTCCATGTGAATGGTCAGGTCTGGCCTTACTTCAAATGGGGCGTATACTTCTCCTTTGACACGGTCATTGTATTTATAAATTAAGGGTCGGTTAAGGGTAAACTGAAGCTGGTCGAGTGACAAGTTAAAAGATACTATCTGAGCGCTGGGCGCTTTTGGTCGTCCTATATCACTTGAATCTTGTACCGCATATAAACCTGTGGTCGCGGGTTGCTTTAGCCAATAAGGGGTGCTGATCACGGGAAGGTTCAGTGGCGCCTCGGCACTTTGCGTGGTCCATTTTTTGTTCTGTTTGAGGCTGACGGGCTGAAATAAATCTGAAAATGCCAATTGGTCTGAAACCACGCGGTGCAGTTTGAAATCTAAGGGACTGCGGTTTACGATTTCAATGTCGGCAGTAATTGACCCTTGAGGTGTAGTAAAGGCCTTAATCGCTGTGGCCTCTATAAATAAACCGGCACATTGCACTATGAGCTCTTTAAGGTCACGTGTTTTTGAGGCCTTCCAAGTGGATGGAGGGGTCGCTTCTAGTAATACTAATGCACGGATAAGATCGGGTACATGGACCGACGGGTCCACAAAATTAAATTGATCTTCGATCGGTTCTAGAATGGCTCCTATGGCCAATCCGCCCGCTATACGTGACCAACTGGTGTTTATACCTTCAAAAATTGCTGATGGACCTGCGGACAATACCCCTGCAACAAGTTCGAGGTATTCGGTTTCTTCTCCGCGTGTTCCTGTAGATCCAAAACCTTGTGATTTGTGCATGCTGCGGCTTAAGGCAGCGATTTCCCCATTGGAAAGCCCCGCCCATGGATAACAGACCCCGGTTTCGATTTCGATGATGTTGGTTTTGTCGGCAGCCTCGAAATTTTCACGGCTTCCGTAAAACCACCAGGAGGTGTTAAAAAACAAGCGCTTGGCTTGCCATGTGCCCTGTTGCTTGGCAGAATCTTGGAATTGTGTCGGGTCGTTTGCTGCATTGTAGGCCATGATGCTCAATAGAGCAGAGGCCGTATGATGTCCATGAGTCGTGCCCGGGGTTCTGTGGTTAAATCGATTGATGATGATATCGGGCTTGAAGGTCCTCAAGACCTGAACGACATCATGCAGCATTTCTTCTTGTCCCCATATATTTAGGGCTTCGTCAGGGTGTTTTGAATAACCGAAATCTACGGCACGGGTAAAAAACTGTTCGCCACCATCTTTTTGACGGGCACCCAGAAGCTCGTGGGTGCGTATCATCCCCAGGGACGCTTTGAGTTCTGGGCCGATAAGGTTTTGGCCGCCATCCCCTCGGGTCAGCGACAAATAAGCTGTTCTGGCATTAAGGTGGTTGGATAAATACGAAATAAGACGGGTGTTCTCATCATCGGGATGGGCGCCGAGGTATAAAACAGATCCCAAGAAATTTAATTTTTGCAGCTCATGATGGATCTGTGAGGACGCCCATTTTTGGGGCGCTTGACTATAGGACTTTAGGGAAAAAGACCCCGTTATAAATAGGGTTAATAATAGTACTGCGGATATGTTATAAGATCTCAAATGTGCCATAATTAATTTTGCTGAGAACGATCGGATTCTGATTTTTGTATTTCTGTTGGGGGCAGGATGCTGACCCCTTTTTGTAATAATAAGCTGTTGGGGTAAGTGATGATTTGGTGATTATTGGTTTTTAATACAATGTGAAAAGCCCGTATTTCTTCAATAACGCCTTGGTAGTCATATTCCTTGTCGTGGATCATGATCAGATCACCAATTTTATAAGGAAAGGTGAAAAACATAATGACCCCCCTGGTAATGTTACTCAAAATGGACCATTGGGCAAAGAATGCAATCCCAATAACGGCAAAAACAGAGGACACCACTACGCCGACATCCTTGATGTTGACACCCCAAACCAAAAACCAGCCCAAAAGGACTAAACTGAAGGTACTGTATTTAATGAGCTTCACAATGAGCAATGTGCGGGGCAATAATTTGTCGTTATTGCGAGAATACCGATGGACAATCGAGGCCAATATAGTCTTCAATATCAGACCGAAAAAAGGAATGACTAGCGTAAGTACGCTCTCTAATACATAAGGTTTTTCGAACATAATGGATTCAATTTTAAGGGGTTAATTTACGCATTAATAACTCAGCAAGGAGGTTGTTGAGTTCATGGTAGACCAGTCGGGTAGGGAGTCCCATGACATTAAAAAAGCATCCCTCAATCCGGTCGACACCAATGTATCCAAGCCAGTCTTGTATGCCATAACTTCCCGCTTTATCAAGCGCAGATTCTTGCCCAATGTAATGGTTAATTTCGGCCTCTGTCAAGTTTTTGAACCATACCTTGGTCATGTCATGGAACACTTTTTGGGTCTTATCAGTGGTGATACAGACCGAAGTAAATACCTGGTGTGCTTTACCACTCAAAGCCATGAGCATGCGTTTGGCATCTGCTTTATCTAAAGGCTTTTCTAATGGTTTGTCTTCAAACCACACAATGGTGTCACTGGTCACAATGATTTGGTCAGGACCGATATCCGAGAACGCATCAGCTTTTTTTTTGGCTAAATAATCGGTAATGTCCGCACCTTTTAAGTCCAGTGAATAGATTTCATCAACGGGTTTTACTTCTACCCGAAACGGAAGGCCCATGCGTGCAAAAAAATCTTGACGCCTTGGTGACCCCGAAGCCAAAACAAGATCATAATTCTTTAATTGTTCCTTCAACATCCTTTAAAATACATAAAGCCAGCAAAGAGAAAGCATCCCGATGAGCATAATTAATTTAAGTTGTAAAGATAAGGACTTAAAGTTTTGTGTGTGCTTTGCGTTTAAGGTTTGGCGACAAAAAAAGAGCAGACCCAGAATCACTGCGATCAGGAGCACTGCCAAGCCATAAGAAATCGTGTAGATCATAAAAAACCAATAAACCGCTGCGAGGGCACCCATGACGCCCATCCCAACGACCAAATTTTGGGTACGCTTAATGCCTATTGCGATAGGCAGAGTCGTCCGCTGGCCGTTTTTATCCCCATTGATGTCTTGGATGTCTTTGATGAATTCCCGCATTAAATTGAGCCAGAAGGCACTCAGTCCAACGGCAAAAAAGAAACACCATACCGTATCATCCAGAGCATGCTCCAGGAACTGAATCCGGCGTAAGGTTTCAATCCACGGAATAAGCAGGATAGTGGCCGCTACAAAGACAGAAATAAGGACAGCACCTAAGCCTAGTTTTAGCCAAGGAATTCTAGCGTATAGGTACAATAACACCTGTCTCTTATACAC
>FLOH01001212.1_pt1 | contig 41482 bp, 34 predicted proteins | sample 756751 | NCBI WGS metagenome assembly FLOH01 (sample SAMEA4026879, study PRJEB14308) | marine metagenome | biome: coastal water; material: water | depth 74 m
TGATACTGATGATGCCTATACAGGTAATCAAAAACAATTTGGCGGTTACAATCTAATTGCGAATCTTGTTGGTGCAAGAATGCAAGTTAACACTATTACCCTGACAGGTACTAGCGGTACTTGTAACGTAACTATGGGTGGTCTAGTTCGTCTAGCTACTTTTGATACTAATCTTGCTACTACACATGCCAATTTTGTTACTGCTTGGAAAAGTGACTATGCCGCTATCGGTATAATCCTTTCGGGTACAACAACCCTTGTATTTACAGGAACCGTTCTTGGTTTAACTATTGGTGCTGGTGCAGTTTCTGCTGCAGTTTCTGGTAACCTTACAGGAACCGTTGCTGCTACTACCCCCCTTAACGTTGTACAAGTTGATACCCTAACCTTAACAGGTACTAGTGGTACAGCTAACATCGCAGGTGCTGGTGGGTTAACTAAACTTGCTACCTTTGATACAGACCTAACAACTACTGCCGCTGCCTTTGTAACAGCTCATGCTGCTGCTTACCTTGTAGAGGGTATCGTTTTAACTTCTTCAGGAGCAGGTCTTATCTTTACTGCTAATGTTGCGGGAACTCGTTTTACTCATCCAACGATTACCACTCTCACTTTGACTTTATCGGGTGCAAACGTTTTAACAACTCTTAACTCCGTTGCTGGTTCTCCTAACCGTATGTTTGGTTGGGCTCTGGATGCTGCAACAGTTCATGGAACAATTATCCGCGCATTGATTAAAGATTAAGGATATTCCTTACCAGAATCAATCAATTAATATAAAATTCACACTGTAAATTTTTAACAAATGAATATAGATAAATTCACTGAATTTCAAGCGGGGGATACCAAAAAGGTTCAAGCCCTTGTCAAATTAGCCGATAGCATTCGTCTGGATAAAAACAGACCTACGGATGTCTCTTTTGCCGAGATCCTAGACCAGGAACTTGGCTTAAGCATCAATGATTTTTATGCACAGGCTGGAGTAGATCCGGCTTTTGATACCATTGAAAACCTGTTTACAACCCCTAGCACCGACGTACGTTGGATAATCCCTGAGATTTTCCGTGACGCACTTCGCCTAGGTTACCGTCAAGCCCCTATTTGGCCGAACTTAATTGCTTCGGAAGAACAAACAAGTGGCCTTAACCAAATCCTCCCATCAGTAAATATGTCTGATGCAACTCCAAGGAGAGTAGGAGAAGCTGAAACTATCCCAGTAGGGGACATCAGCTACCAGTCCAAGACCTTTAAAATTAACAAATTTGGTCGCGGAATTAAAGTAACTGACGAAGTTCTTCGTTACGTTAACCTTAACGTAGTATCTATTTATTTCCAAGACTTCGGAATGAAGATGGGTTTGGGAGTAGATACTCTTGCAATTAACACCCTTATTAATGGGGAACAATCTGACGGTTCTGAAGCTGCTCCTGTAGTGGGAATTGCGACTGCCAGCACCCTAGTTTTCAGAGATATCTTGAAAAATTGGATTCGTATGGCTAAGATAGGCCGTGCACCAAACCTATTCGTAGGTGGAGAAGATATGGCTTTAGAGACTCTAGACTTAGCTGAATTTAAAAGATCATCTAACGTTGCTGGGGCTCAGTATAACTTAAATGTTAAAATGCCTTTACCACAAAGTGCCGATTATTACATACATGGTGCTATACCAACTAATCAACAATTAATCGTTGATTCCAAGGCTGCTCTCCTTAAAATGAATGCTGTACCTATGATGGTTGAATCCGAAAGGGTAGTATCCAACCAGACACAGGCTTGGTATGCCTCTTTCACTTTAGGCTTTGCTAAACTTTTCACTGATGCTTGCATCATACAAGATCAGTCAAAGACTATTGCTGCTTATCCATTACCATCAGCATTTGATTATGCTACTGCCCAACAAGAGAGTATGACTTAATACGTTCTTAATTAGTTAATAATCTGTTTATTGAGCGAAAGGCTGGTCTACACGGCCAGCCTTTTTTATTTATGAACCTTAAAAATCATTAAAACGTAATATTATGTACAAAGTAAAATTAGGCCCTAGAGCAGCTAGCTTTTCAGACCCTGTATCTGGGTTAACACTAGCTCCCGGAGATGTTAAAGACTTTCCTACAGGAACCTTATCCTGGATTTTAAAGGATGCTTTAAGGGGAGGCCACATTATTAAGTTTAAAGGGGAAGCAGCACCCACAACTGCTCCAGAACCTCCTGCAGCGGATTCACCAGAACCCACTCGAGAAGAAGAGTTAGCTCAGCTAAGCCATAAAGAGTTAGATAAAAGATTTGACTTTATTGACGATGACCATAAAGCTGAAGCTAAGAAAATTAAAACTAGAGCTAAAGCTCTTGCCTTCTATTTAAAAATAGAGGGAGAATACTCTGAGTAAGTTATGGCTATTCCTACTATCCTTGCTATCGTAAATGGGATCTTAGCCCCCATCACAGTTGCGGATGACACCTTCTCTATTCATCAACAGAAGTGGCAGCTCCTACTGCATGAAGCTATGAACATAACCGAAGCTAATGCCGAGGTAGAAGGAGAATGGCCTTATTTAGCTCGTTTATTAATAGCTTATCTAATTGTACGAGACCTAGTGAATAACGCAGCAACGCAGCAGATAATTAGCCAAGCTGCTGCTGTTACTGCTGTTACTGTAGCCGGCTCCATCTCTTCCTCAGGGATTCAACAAGGAGCTATAAAGAAAATAGAAACTGGGCCTGTAAATGTAGAAAGGCATGATGCATCTTCAGCTAGTTCTAGTCTTTCTAAAACATATACTGCTCTGTTTAATAGAGAGGGTTTATGGGAAGATATTATGGTTCAAATCTGTAGCTTAGCAAACCGCTTAGCGGTTCATGTTAGTGGGTGTTCTAATAACGTAGTTGTTCCTATAAAGGTTATACGAGCAAGCGATTATTCTTATGAGAATCAATACCCTATAACGCCCGCTACAGCTGATAGATCTGACGAATAATGATATCTACCGCAGACTGGAACCAATTTTCCGCTGACCTTTTCGGATTTAACGAAGAGGTAGGGCAGCAATCTGTAACATGGAACCATGTGATTGCTAATTTACCAAGGTACAATGAGGGTGAACCTCCCACCACCGAGGTTAGACCTTTAAAGTGCATAGTTTCATATAATGCGTTTAGGGTTTGGCCTATTACTGATGAAACTATATCTGGTAACGTAGATAAACAATATTGTTACCTATTAATTAACAACGCTTATTTAACGGGTAATGGTTGGTTAACTTCTGATAACCGATTAGCTTTCCACCCAGGCTTAGATACCTTTGAAATTGATGGGGTTTTATTTGAAGAAGCTGGGGATACTCCAATCTCTCCCAATAAAACTATTCCTCTATATAATATCTTAGTACTAAAACGTAAAACTACTAACACGGGTAGAACTATCCCTGTCTAACTATGGCCGACTTTAATACTTCTCTAAGATCGGGTCGTGCCTTAGGCAATATCCATACTCCGGGTATGAACCTTAAGGTTGAATACGAGGGAGAATGGATGAAGCTAGATAGGGTATTACGGTACATGGGAAGAGGTTCTTTTAACCAGGGGATTAAGAGAGATATAGCAAAAGCTCAGCGAGATTTCCTCACAGCTATGAGAAAGAACCTCATAGCGGGGTTAAGCTCAGGAGGCTCAGCAATTAAAGCGGAATGGCCCAAACACAATCCTTCATATAAAGACGCCGGGCCTAACATTGGGGTTAGAGAAGGCCATTACTTATTAGCCTTAACTAATTCTCGGATAATATCTAAGGGTTATATAGTTTCCCTACAGTTATCTAAAGGTGATTTAAGTTATAAACCTTACCCAGATAAACTATCTGTAGGACGATACGCTTTAATTTTTGAAATGGGTAGTAGTAGGGGGCAACCTCCCAGGCCTCTATGGCGTACTGCTTTCGAATATACGGGTGGAAGAAAACAAGTACTAGGTAATATGATAAGTGGAGTAAGTAGAAGAATAACTAAGATGGGTATTAATATGAAATCTCAAAGTAGTAAATACGTTAAGTAGATGGCAAATATCCAAGAAATTATAGAAAGGTCTTTTTTCGAAGCCGTTAGAAAATTACTAGTAACTGACGGGTGGACCCCCGATATAACCGATACAGGGACTTACCCAAACACTGAAGCTGGCTATAAAGCCTATAGAGCCGCCCTACTGGCCATCAACACAGCCAAAGCTTATTCTATAGAGGTTTTCGGTTCTGGTAACCCCCAGTCTAGAGGTTATAAGGATTTACCTAGAATAGTTTTTCAAACCTCGTCCTTTTTACCAGGGGACGTTGGTTATGATTCATCTCCCCAAGAAGTTCTGGACCCAGAAACTAACAAGTATGAATTATTTAGTTATGATAGTAAAACCTATGATCTTTTTATAGATTGTAGGATAGCAACTAAGACTCAAGCCCAGTTAAGGGTTCTTATGGATATAATCCATAGAGCTGTACCTTTAATGGGGTATTTAGAATATTATACTGATGCTACTTCTAATTTCTTCGTAGAACTAGACTCTTTCCAACCCCTAATACAATCTGATGACGGGGTTCTAGAATATAATTACCGTTACCAAGTTCCCGACATCCAGTGGCGAGACATTACCCAAATTACGGGAGAGATAACACCTATAAGTCAAATAACCATTAATACACAGATAGCCGATTGGCTGGGGATCTCAGCTTATCAAGCAGGCATTTCAAAGATCATAACATAAACTAAATTCATAAATCATGGCAAAAAATACAGGCCAGGTCAATATTAATATTATAAACCAGGCTCAATCCGTAGACACTCCTCCTGTAGGGGTTATGTATGTTTTGGGAGAAACCCAGTTTGGCATTCCCAATAACCCCGAAGACTTGATCACTAGCTGGACTAGTTGGCAAAAGTTATACGGAGGTCTTATAGCTGGTAACGATTTCCCCCTACAATGTAAATTAGCTCTTCAAGCAGGAGCAATACTTAGGACCTGTAGAGTGGTAGAAGAAGGAGTTTCTACCGTCGCTACCTCAGGTACTTTCAAAGATGCCGCCGATGACCTCTTCAGTTTCACAACAAAAGGTCATGGTACTTATTATAATACAGTGGGAGTCACTGCAGGTTTCGGAGCTACAGTTTCTGCAGCAACCAGTGGAGTTGCTGGTTACTTTAACCTAAGAATCGATGACTATGCTGCAGGTACTTATGAATTATATGAGAACCTTATTTGTGATGAAGCTGGGGGAGCAGCTGGAACTTATACTTATTTAAAGGCAGTAGTAGATAACTCTACTATGGTTGATGTAGTATATGCTGATATCTCGGGGCTTACTGGAGCAAAACGCCCAGTTAACGAAGTTGAAGTTTTTACTGGCGGTACTCAAGGAGCTTCTCCTGATATAACTGATTATACTGGGGTTGCTGCCACTAAGACGGGTATTCGTGCCTTTGATGATTATGATGATGGTTGGATTATATCTGTACCAGCTCATAGTGAAACTACTCTAGCTGGAATTTATGCGATGGGTAAAGCCTATGCAGTTCTAAGAGGAGATATCGTATACCTTCAAAACTCAGATAATAGTAAAACCACTAGTACCGCTATTATTGCTGAGGCTGCTGCTTTTGCTGCTTCTAAATTCGCTGGTATAATAGGCGGGGGTAACAAGGTCCTTGACCCTCTCTTGGGTGGAGTAAAGAACATATTTGCTATGGGAGAACTCTTAGGGGTTATTGCAAAATCCCATAACCAATATGGAGCTTGGCTTGAGCCCAGCAATTACATACGGGGCAATTTCCCTACAGCTTTAGGTGTAGTGAATAACTTTGGGTCTTCTGCTAGTTTAGCGGACCTTAATCTTATTTCTAACGGGGGTACTAATATGGTTATTAATCGTAACAACCGTATTATGCTTTGGGACTTCTATAGTCTAGCCGAAGCTACTTCCCCAGAGAAATTCTTATCAATAGTATTTTTAGAAATATATATGATGAGAGCATTACAACCCACTTTAGAGGGCTTCCTTGGAGACCCTAACACCTTTTCTAGGTGGAAGAGAATGTACTTTACAGTTAAACCTTTCTTAGATAGTTTAATTAATAATGAAGCTATCTTCGAATACAAATACGACGGAGACCAATTTGTCACAGACTTAGATAACTTAGTAATCAATGATGCTGATGATGTAGCTGCCGGAATATACGTTGCACAACTACAAATCAAAACTGTTTCTCCTATGAAGGTGATCACTCTTAATATTACCTTGACTAGGAATTCTGTAGAGTTCTCTTAATAATTCACTTAATTTTAAAACCATAAAACCATAAAATAATGGCATTAGTAAATCCAAGGAAACAATTTAAGTTTCGTGTAACATTTATGACCCTGCCTCAACTGGTTCCGTTCGCAGTCCAGGAGTTGACTTTAGGGGATAATGAAATAGAGCCTGTAGAACATGGCTTTGGGAATACCGTATTAAAAACAGCAGGTATTGTTAAACCCGGATCTATAACCCTGAACCGAATAATGGGAGCTGCTGCTCCTACTGCTTCAGGTGAATTTTGGGAGTGGGCTAGGATAGCCCAAGATGCTGCCACTTTATCGGGAGGAGATCCCGATACTTATAAAAGAGTACTACAAGTAGATGAGTTAGCCAATGATGGTCAAACTGCTTTAGATACTTGGTATGCATACGGTTGCTGGCCTACTAAAATAAATGGTAGATCCTTTAACCGGACCGACTCTGCTAATACAGTAGAATCTATAGAATTGGCTGTAGACTACTTATCACAGAATATTCCATTTTAATAAATACCCACCCACATGAAAGAATGCGTAATTAATGTTCCCTCTGGTACCGAGTTCGTTATCCGGGAACAAACCGGGGCAGACGATGATCTGCTTTCTAAACTTGACACTGATGAAGCTACCGTATTAAACAGATACTTAGCCTCTATAATTCAAAAGGGTCCAGACGGTAATCGTCTGACTTTAAAAGATGTCGAAGGACTATTACTAAGAGACAAATACACAATCCTTTTTAAGTCTAGGATATTCTCTCTTAGTAATGAACTTATCTTTGGTTATAACTGGGACCCTCAAGAGGAGCCCGTTGAATATACCCAAGATTTAAATGACTATATCTGGGACTATAGTAAGCCTCTACCTGAATTAGGGGATGCTGACTATAGAGTCGAAAGGATTTTACCTTATAAGTCTACAGATAAGGTCATACTGTTCACCCTGTCCTCTGGGGTTGAGGTTTCTTTTGAGTTATGCGATGGAGTTGGAGAAAAATACTTACTGGGGATAAAACCCCAAGAAAGAAGTATTAATAAGCAACTAATTGCTAGGAACTTCAAATACAATGACGGTAACAAAATGGTTAACGTCAAAAACTTCCAGTTATTTTCTTCTAAAGATATGATGGAGATTAGGAATAAGGTTGATGAATATGACCCAGTAGTAGAAGGTAATACCACTATAACAAACCCCACTTCGGGAGAAACAATTGACCTTCCCATTATAGGTATAAAGGATTTTTATTTCCCCGCGAAGATCTAGAATGGGAGTATTGGTTTGTATGTCAACTGGGGCTACACCTTACATGGACTGAGTTCCGTACTTTACCCCTATCTTCCCGGAAGAAATTTATGGACTATGCAGAAAAACAAAATGAACAGAATAAAAAATCACTAACTTAAAAACTGGGGCCTTACGGGCCCCAGTCTTGTTTTAGGATAATACAAACTTGTACTTTTAAAAGCTATGTTACTAGGAAGCTCAGGCAGCAGTGGAAATATCTCCTTGGGAGTTAGGTTCTACCTCAAAGATCAGTTTACGGGTCCCGTTAAAAAAATGCAGGACGCCTTACAAGGTTACAAGCAAGAGTTTCAAGCATTCCAAGATAACCTTAGAGCTGCTCGTAATGTTGCATTAGCCGTAGCGGGAGCCGGTATGATGGCCACTCGGGGAATGTACCAAGCTGCTATGGAAGGAGCCGAGTTCCTTTATATAATGAAAGGTGTTGAGGCGATTACCGAAGCCACTAACGGGCAGATGGAGAACCTTAAAACTTTAGCTATTGGGTTAGGCCGTGAGACTATGTTTATGCCTGAAGATATTGCTTCTGGTATGAGGTTTATGGCGATGGCTGGACAAGACGCTTTAACTATCCAAGAGACCATGACTGCCGCTACTAACCTTGCTGGTGCGACTATGACTCAGCTGGGGGGTAAGATGGGGGCTGCAGATATTATGACTAATGCTCTAAAAGCTTTTGGATGGGAAGCTAAGCGATCCGCTGAGATGTCCGATGTCCTTACAGCAGCTACAACCAATGCAAATGTTTCACTAACAGACTTAGGTAATTCTATCCGATACGTCGCTGCTACTTCCAGGAACTTACAGATCCCCGTACAAGAAACCGTTGGACTATTAATGTCCTTGGGTAATGCCGGTATTCAGAGCTCGATGGCTGGTACTGCATTAGAAAACATGTATAGGTACCTAGCCCGTTCATTAACAGGTAATGCTTCTAAGAAAGCAAGAGAAGCTTGGGAATCTATGGGGTTAGGTAGAGGAGACGTTACTACCTCTACAGGCCATTTTAAACCTATGGTAGAAATACTGGGTATGATGAACAAGGCTATGGCAGGGATGGACCCCATTGAAACACAGGCTATCTTTAGAAATATCTTCGGAGTAAGGGGAGTAAGGGGAGCTGCTACTATTGCTAGGAACCTTGAACAGGCTGGAGGCTTTGTCGAGATGTTATCAGACCAAGGTAAGATTGGTGGAACTGCTGCTAAGAAGATGGCTATTATGATGGACAACTTACAAGGAGTTTCTTTACAGCTAATCTCTACTTGGAAAGGTTTAAAGGTTGCTTGGGCTGATGCTGTAGGTCATGGGCTAATGCCTTTGATGAGAGTTCTAAAAAAAGTTTTGTCCCTAGTTACTGATTTTATAAAAACTCCCGTAGGTAAAGTTTTATCTAACATAGTTTTCGGTATTACTGCTGTAGTAACTGTAGTGTTTACTTTAAGGGCTGCTCTCTTAAGTGTAGCTTATGCTGTAAAAACCCTAACAGTTTCTTGGCAGGGTATGGGAGCTGCTTCTTCCTTAGCTATGGGCTTCTTAGGGGTAAGAGGTGGAGCAGGGTTAGCCGGAGTTGGAGCTGCTCAAGCTGCCATGTACAATCGTACTGGGGCTATGCCTTCAAATTATACAGGTACTCAAGCCCCCTTTAAGCCACCTACAACCATCTTTTCTAGTAGGGGAGGGTCTCAACGAGTTAGAGGACCTGGAGGTAGAATAGTAGGGAACCCCATAGTACCCGGTCCATTATCCTACCACGCTTCTGTTTTAACAAGATCTACTAAAGCTGTAAGGGGTTTAGGAGGAGTGATGCGAGGAGTACTAGGTTTTGGTAGGGGTTTACTAGGCTTTCTAGGTGGACCAGTAGGACTAGGTATAATGGCTCTGTCTATAATTGGCCCTTGGTTACCCGATATCTGGAGTGCACTAGTGGGTAATACTAAAGCTATGGAAGCTAACACTAGAGTCCTTTCTTCTACAGATAAAGCTTTAAACTCTGAACTAGTAGCTGGCATCTCCCAATTCTCATTAGCAGAATCACAGAGAAGGTTTAAAGAAAACATTGTACAAGCTATTTTACAAGGTTATTTAACCGTTGCTGAAGCTCAAGAACAAATGGAAGGACCTAACAAAGATAACTTTATCATGTCCGTAATATTAGAACAAACTGGAGAAGTAGGAACTACTCCTCTGACTGGTGGTTCTACGGGTAGATTATATATGAATAGACCATAAAGATATGTCACCTTTTTATCGTAATGATTATGCTGGACCCCCAGTACGTAGGCCTTACTTATTTAGGAATCCTATAATAAGCCAGGCTCTTAGTGGAGCTAATCCATTAAGGCTTCGTGCTTTGGTTGGCAGATTCTCTCCAACCAGTCATGTGTCCCGATCTATGTTTGCTAATACCAAGATCCGAGATCGTATGACCGGACCCTTTAATAGTGCTGTTCCCGCTACTAAGAACGCTGAATACAAGAATGCTGAAATAAGGAAACGTACTATTGATAATAACGCAGCTAGGGTAGTGTCTGGAACCCCTTTCCCACCCCAGAATCTTCGCCCCATAAGTATAAGTATAATGGACGAAGGTTGGGTCCACCAAAACGTCTCAGACTTAGAAGATACTTTATCTATAGACTTTATCCCTACTACTTTATTATATTCCCCTGTATCTCAAGTGACCCCCATAAAAGTGGTTGGAGCTAATAACCCAAATTATCACTATGGGGGCTCCGAGGATACTTTAACTTTTAAAATTAATTGGTATGGGTATTATACTGATCCTGTAGTTAAGAAGTGTAGGTTTATAGAATCCCTTTGTAAAGCAGACGGCTGGCGTTATGGACCTCCTGTTATAAAAGTTTTCTGGGGAGATACTAATCGGCTATTTAAAGATCACTTTTTTGTTGTTACTAGGGCTCCTTATACAATGGAAACCTTTACTAAGAATAAGAGTAATATTAAACAAGAAGCCCAATATTTCTATGAGCCTAGTAGTGGGGAAATTATAGAGACCTCTATGCCTTACCACCTATGGCCCGTTCACTCTGTACAAACAGTAACCCTTAAGAGAATAGCTGTGGATCAATTAACTACTGCTGAAATACGTAATTACTAATGATATACAAAGACGGATACATACTAAGATTTGATGATGGCCTTTTAGCTGTGTTTTCAAACTTTAACCCTGGATATGGTGGGTCTATTAGATCCGAAACCTTTTATACTATTAAGGACGACGATACCTTATTCAGCATAGCCAATGAGAAATACCAGGACTGTTCATATTGGTATATGATAGCAGAGTGGAATGATATTGCTGACCCCATTACATTAGTGACTGGGGCTACTATTAAATTACCCGAATATGGTTAGAACACCTTTAGCCAAGTTATATTATTCTAATGGTTCTGAAGTACTAGTACGAGGCGTGAACATTTGCCAAAGAGGCCTTATATCCTTCTCATATACCTATGAAGAAGGTGGGATTGATAAGGCTTCTATGGTTTTCCGGTTTAATACAGAAGTACCTTTTAGCTTAGAGATGTTTAGGCCTGGTACTTACTATAGGATTAAGTGGGGTTATATAGGAGACCTTTCTTCGGCCCGAAGAGTAGCAGTAGATAAATTTTCTTCTTCTTTTGGGCCTGGTGGGTATGCCCTTAAAGTAGACTTTGTTCCCGAGATTATTTGGAAAGATAAAGGAGCAGGACATTGGGCTACTATCGAAGAAGCCATATCTAAGTTGGGAGATATTTATATAACCTATGCTTATGATAGTGCTGAAACCGGGTCCCATATAAGGATCGTAGTTACTCCCCTAGGTACTCTTACAACCAAGCACCAAGACGAGTTTGTATTAGAAGAATTAGATAAAGAAACGAAAGTGTCACCCACGGCATCAGGTACTCCCTTTGGGGCTACGATGATCGGGTTCCGAGAATATAGCCCTTTAATCAAAGACTGGTCTCCCCGAGAGCAAATTGAAAATATTGCAGGTATGACTAAGGAGTACGCAGATGACAGTGTTGCAGCTACCTACTTAACGGGGGTGAGACAAAGGGAAGCGGGACATAATATAACTGCTAGAGATAACGGTTATACTGCTAGTGCAGCTGATTACAAAGCTACCTCTCTATTTACTTTTGCTTTAGGTATAAACACCCGGGTTAGAGCTATAAAGAGTTCTAGAGTACTCTCGGCCACAGTGACCAAGCCTTCTTCATCAGACTCGGGTAAAGTATCGGGACATGAAGCTGTGACTGTAGATCCTCTAAAGAAACAGGTCGAAGTAACTGAGTCTAAGGTGACAGAAACTCCTATGGCCTTTTTTAATAAGTATGGAATATATTCTAAAGAATCTTCTCCCGATACCGCTTTTGTGATGGTAGATGACTCCACTAACATATTTCTAAAAGTTAAGAATACTACCGATCCTCTTAGGGAGTTTGATACTATATACCCAGATACTACAGAGTATCCAGGGTTAAGGTTTAAGGCAGCTGAAGCAAACGCTTATAATAAAGCCCATGAAGGTACCGGCAGGTATTCCGATACTAAGATACCCGCCCGGAATGATGACCAATTCTTACTAGACTTTGACGCTTTACAACAACAGGATGCCGAGTCTTATCAAAGGGCTTTACAAACCTTTGCTCACTCCAAATTCAAAGAGTCTCGTATTACAATGGAGAGCTTACCTTTCATCACTACTAAAACCTCATACCCCCAATCTAAGGACGTAGTATTAAACATGTTAAAGGGGTTAGAGTTAGGGGATTACTTTAATTCCTTACAAGCTACAATCGTAATAGAAGGCCACCCACTTGTTTCCGTGGGCTTTAACTTTAACGTTTTAGGGCTCGGAGACCTAGCTAATGGCAAATATCATGCTGTTAAAGTGAAACATAATATACAGGGGGGTAGGTACACTATGTCTATAGAAGGTGGTAAGATCCCACACGTATATTCTAGAATAGTTAGAAACGGGATAGAGAGAGCCGGAGAAACGTTTGAGGCTTTAGAAAATGAAGAATATAAAGTCCCGGAAATCCTAGATGAGATTTTCTCAGACTCTGTCTGGAAACGGGAGTCCCAAGACTACCAGTTTATGAGAAATAATTTACAAGATATAAACGAACAAATGATGAATGAGGGTAGTGGTAAAGCTTTCTACAAAGCTTCTAAGGATAACATTGATGTCCCCCCTACTGTTACCTACGAAAAAATTAGAGATTTAAAGATGTTCGCAAAAGAATACTTTAGTGGCATTAAACCAGAACCTTTCTAAAAATGGACCCAGAGATTTTCCAATACATAAGAGAAAGGGGCCTTGAGTCTATGGGTAAGTTCTATGCAACTTACCTAGGTGTAGTGAAGACTTTAAAGGATCCCTTAGAATTAAACCGAGTGGGTTTATATATACCCGAAGTAGTGGGTGTTAATGGTATTAATCTCTGGGCTATTGCAAAGGGATCTTTTTCAGGTAAGGGATACGGAGTTCAAGTAATGCCCCGAGTGGGTGATATGGTATGGGTCTCCTTTAGACACGGCCATCCTCGTTATCCCCTATGGGAGCACGGGAACTTCGGAGAAGAAGAAAAGCCCGAAGATTTTAAAGAGCTAGATACCTATGGCTTTATTACTCCCGGTGGGATAAAGGTTTTACTAAAGGACTCTGATGCCTCAATCCAAGTAGAAACTCCAGACGGGAATAAGCTTACTGTAAAGGATGAAGATACCTCTATTAAGCTAGAGAATAAAGATGGAACTCTCCTAGATATTAAGGGTAAAGAGATCCTAACTAAGGACGGTCACTTAACTAAGGCTGAGGAATTAAAAGAACTCTTAGAAGGTTTACAAGAGCACCTTAGTCTATGGAGCACTGCTATCCAAGCAAAAGTATCTATTGGAATAGGGCAAGTAAGCGTTCCCCCAGATCCTGGGCTAACACAGTGGAGAACCGACTTGAAAAAATTCTTATCCAAGTGGTCTTAAGTAAACAATTAATGCATAGTATATTAACTTGCATACTTTAGTATCTTAGGGATAATACTATATATCGCTATTTGTATTCTGGTATACTATTAATAATATGCAAATTTTAAAAAATACTAATACTCTCTGTCCTATACTACTACAAGCATATAATTCTTAATTAAAATGGCAACCTTTGAAAACCCATATGGGTTATACTTCCCTATTATACTAAGCAGTGGTGCTCCCGTACCTCCCGCTCTAGAGGACTCAATCGATTCTTCTATCCGGATTATTTTGTCCTGGGTTTATGCTACTCGCTTTTTTTTATATCCTTTTGGTTCCATCCTAGAACAACTACTAAGCTCTCCTAATTCTAATAAGGTCATAAGGTTGGCTGAACAATTTATCATCCAGGCTATTCGTAGGTGGGAACCCAGAATTCAGCTAAGAGAAGCAAATATAACTAGAAATGAAGCTAACGATGAGTTAGTGTTAACTATCAACGCTTTAGTAATCGAAACACAAAGTATTTATAATTATACAACACAACTATGAGTAATCCTTGGGTAAAATACATAGACCGTAGCTACTCATCCATCAAGACTTCTATCTTGAGTGGATTAACCTCAGCAGTATCGGAACTAACAGACCATAGTCCCAGTAACTTACTAATAGTTATTGCTGATATGTTTGCGGGAGTAGCAGAAATGATTAACTATTACATTGATATTACTGCTCGAGAGTTATTTTTACCAACTGCTCGAAGGCTTTCATCTATGATCAATTTAGCTGAACTAGCCGGGTATAGCGGTAAGGCTCGGACAGGAGCCCACACATCTCTCACCTTTACCGCTTATGATGCAGGCAATAATATAATACCAGCCCCTACAGCTTTTACTATACCTACTGGGATAGAACTCACAGATGCTAAAGGTAACACTTGGATAACTCAACATGAACAGGTATTCAGAGAAGGTTATTCTGCCGTAGAAATAAGTGCAACCCAATATTCAATAGTAACAGGGGTAACACTGGGTACTTCTGATGGTAGTGTAGATCAAACTTTCCCATTACCCCTTGCCTATAAGAATGGTTCCTTGAGTGCCGTTATCGCAGCTCAAGCCTGGGAATTAGTTGAGACCTTTGGATTTTCTTCTGCTACTGATAGGCACTTTTTAGTAAAGCTTACAAGCTCGGGTATAATGAACATGATTTTTGGGGATGGGGTTAATGGAGCTATTCCTGCAAACTTAGCAGACATTGTAGTAAGTTACCACAGTACAGAAGGCCCCGCAGGGAACACCTCTAAGAACACGATCACTACCATAGTTACCTCTATAACATCACCCGGAGTAGATCACCTAGAAGTTACTAATAATAACGATGGCTTTGGAGGTCGAGACATTGAAGGATTAGAAGAGCTACGTCGAGCTATCCCGATCGCATTGCGAACTCTGAACCGAGCTGTAACCAGAAAAGACTATGAAGATATTGCAATCTTAGATGCAGATATTAGGGCCGCTAGAGTAGAATGGGATTGTGGAGCCCGAGTAATATTGTACTTAGTATCCCACGGTGGAGGAAACCCACCTCAGGCAATCTTAAACAGAGCTAACGCTTTTGTACTAGCTAGGTCTATGATGACTATAAACTTAACCACCCTACCTTCTGGAGAAACCCATATTAAGGGGTCTATTTCTATTGTAGGGAAATTTAGAGCTTTAGCTACAACCATTAATACTAAGGCTATAGCAGCTCTCCAAGATTTATATAACCCATTCTCTTCTAAGATTAATCAGAACGTACGTACTTCAGATATTATAGCAGCAATAGATAATATACCTGAAGTAGATTACTTAACACTAGATACTATATATGCTCAACCCTATTTAAGACCTTCTAACCCTGCTGCTCCCTTACTTTATTCTATCGAAGTAAAATCTACTTCTACAGTAAAGACTACTTGGGTTATAAGTTATGATCCTGCGGCAGATGCTGTCGAGCCTTTTCATATTTTTAAAGGTGGAACCTTCTTAGTAAAGATGGCCGAGAGTACTACTGAAAATAATGTAGGTGGGCTTATAAACATTACGCTGGGAGCTAAACCGGGCTCAGCAGTACAAGACGATGAATGGGCCTTTGTAGTATACCCTTACGGACAAGACATAAATCTAGATGATATGTCTATCCCAGTAATAGGCCCAAGCGACTTCACTATTAGCATTCAACAATCCTATATTGATTTATAATGGCTATACCTGACATCCCCATATCAAGCCCCAGTGCTACTGGGAAGCTTGCTCAGTTCTTCTTTGAGTCGTTGCCTGGTTATTTTAAGGTTAACGACACTTATGTAGTAGGTGGAGAAGGTTTTTTAGAAAGGTACCTGAAGGTTTTCCAAACAGAAGCTGAGCAATATGTAACAGACCTAGAGACTATGGCTACCTTACCATTCCCAGCTATAACACAAGCTAGGTTCCTAGATTATATAGGAGCTTTCTTTGGTAGTCCTCCTGATACCTTTGGAGATACTGATATGTATAGCGCTCTCCTAGATAACGCGGTTCATATAAATAAGAATAGGGGAACAGTAGAATCCATCCAAAACTTCTTTAAAGTAATGGGTACCACCTGTACAATAACTACAGAACATGCCACTTACTTCCTACATGATAATGCTGAGACTCATGACGATGCTACCGTACACCATGATGGTTATTGTTACCCTTGCGTTAACATAGTTATTGATGTCCTAGACCCCACTAATATAATAACAGAACTGAACGTAGGTACCCTGACTCAAAATACCAGGAGAATTGTACAAAGTATCTTAGCTTATTTTTTACCCATTAATGCGGTCCTTAAGACTTTTAAATATAATGGTGTAACCAAATCTATCACCTTAACTAGCGGAAATCTAGTACCTACACCAGCTCCTGGAGGACCTTTACCAGCCTAGTAATATGGAAGCACGAAGGATACTTGCAGGAATGAGTTTGGATATACCTGTATCTAAGGAAGCTAGCGCAGGGGCTTACGTTAGTATACCTATAAATAAAACAAATTATGCTATAGGCATAAGTACAGATCCTAACTTATGTAAATTTATATTTAAGAAGCCTAAGACTGGGCTTGTTGTAAAATATACTTTAACTTTTAAAACTTACAGAGATGGAGCAAGGGTTGAAGTACCTTTATATATTGGAGCTTTAAAAAATGGAACTCTTATTAAATCCCAATTAGCCGAAGAACCTTTTTATGTTAACCAAGAGGACTCTGGGCTAAGAGGAACCTTATTCATTCCGGACTCATTTAACCCAGCAGAAAAACTGGGGATAGTAATTATTAATAAGGGGTTCTCTTGTGGAATCGAATTCAAGTCCGTAGATATTAATTTATTCGATGGATCTTCCGGGTCTGCAGGGACTTCAGACCCTTGCCACTATAAACACACTCAAGGCGTTCCAGCTAGTAAATGGTATGTAAACCATAACCTGGGGTTTAACCCCAACGTAACCGCAGTCGACTCCTTAAAAAGACAATGGGAAGGAGAAGTAACCTATATTGATACAAACAAGTTAACTATCGAATTCATAGGATCTTTTTCAGGAGAAGCTTACTGTTCTTAACTTTAACTTTTTAATTTTACGATTATGCCAAAAAGAGATTTTCTGGTCTCCATAGACCTAAACCAAAATGAATTACTCCAAGCTGTATTACAAAACTTCGCAAGTATCGCAGCCTTACCAGATGGTACTGGAGGAGAGCCTCGTACTGAAGGCCAATTAGCTTATGTTGCGGGGACTGTACATAAACCTTTCTATTTCGATGGAACTGATTGGGTAGATATGTATGGGGGTATTGAAGAGATATCCGCAGACGGCGGCTTAAAGTTTACGTCGGGGAACGGATTAGGCCCTGTAGTATACCTGTCAGTGGAAGCAGATGAATCATCTCTTGAGGTGAGTTCTGGGGTAGGTGGAGTAGTTAGGATTAAAGATAGTGGGGTAACTACCATTAAGATTGCCGATAGCAATGTAACCTTAGCAAAATTAGCTAACATAGGTACGATGAAGTTAATAGGTAATGTTACTGGAGGATCTGCAACACCGGCGGAAGTACAAATTGTAACCGTTATCAATAACGACGATGATACCAGCATACCTACTGAAGGTGCAGTATACGATTATGTTAATAATGCTATTACAGCCTTAGGTGCTTTACAAGGAGACTGGGACGCATCGGGAACAGCTTTCCCATCCACTAGACCTCCCGAAGGTACAGGAGCTACAATCCAAGCAGGTGACTATTGGTATATCACTGTTGCGGGTACGATGGGTACCCACGTTACAAACGTAGGGGACGTACTCTATGCAAAGGTCGCTACCCCAGGTCAGACCTCGACTAACTGGTTCGTAGTAGAAGCTAACTACTACCAAGCAAGTGAAACCGAAAAGGGTGTAGCCGAGATAGCTACCCAAACAGAAGTAGATGCAGGTACAGATGATCTTAGAATCATCACTCCTTTAAAACTTAAAAACTGGTACCTTAACGGTAACTCAGCTTCTTCAGCCGAGTTTATTATTACAGGTGACAATATACTCACAGCCTTTGCTTTAACCCATAACTTTAATACTACATACGTTGATATTAAAATGTATGAGGTCACAACAGGTTTAACCGTAGAGGCAGAAGAAGTAAGGACCTCTGCAGATGTAGTAACAATTAACTTTAATACAGCTCCTGCTGTAGCTAAATTATATCATGTTACCGTAATAGGTAGCGACAATTCCCTATAGTAAATGAGAAGATTCCTCACTGATGTAGATATCGACGGGCTTTTATCAGCCCAAAACATCCCCCACGAAGCAACCGACGTAGACAAGTTCCTTGTCTCGAATGCGGGAGAAGTGAGATATCGTACAGGGTCTGAGGTGTTAAGTGATATCGGCGGAGCTCCAATGCAATCGGGAACAGCTGCTGGTCAAATGACCTTCTGGAATGGTAGTGTTTGGGCTCATACAGAAACCTCTGAATTGTTTTGGGATGATACAGCTAAAAGTTTACATATAGGGAATGTTACTTCTAGTGCTGTGTTCTCAGTATCAAGGTCGGCTGCAGATTATAGAGCAATATCAATTAAAGATGATTCTTCTGAGACATTCTTTATAGATGCAAAATTCGCAGGTTCTGGAGTAACTGGAAATTGGTTAGAGCTGGGGGATATTTGGGGAAATACTGTGATGACATGGCGTAATGCTAAAGTTGGGATACTGAATAATAACCCATTAGCAGCACTACATGTATCAGAGACACACACTGTTCCTACGCAAGAATGGTCTTATACTCCAGCTGAGGCATATAACATGAAACTGTTCTCAACCGATCATGGAGCAGGAGATGTTTCTTGGCATTTTACAGAAGAGGTAGGTGGTTATGGGACATTCAACGTTCTATCGTTTAGAATGGGTAGAGTTGGAGTGAGTGAGATTACACCATTAGCAGCTTTACACATCAACGGTGGAGTAGGCTCACTTGCTACAGGATTAGTATTTGGTGATGGTGATAGTGGAATATACGAGAATACCGATGATGTATTCTATTTTGCATTTGGCGGAAATGCTAGATGGAGTATGGACACTAATTTCTTCGCCTCTCTTGATGCTTATTCAGGTAGAATTTTACGAACAGCAGGCAGTTCAACAGTGCCCTCTTTCACATTTAGTTCAGATCAAATAACTGGAATGGGTAGAGCGAGTGCTAGTAATCTCTCCCTCATAACAGGTGGAGTAGAAGCAATAAGGATTGATGCTAGTCAAAATGTTGGGATTGGTGTTGTTCCTACAACTTGGAGAACAGAAGAAGTAGCGCTTCAGATAGGGGGAAAAGGAGCATTTAAAACTACAATAGCAACTACAGCAGGCTCAGAATTTTCTATGTTAAATAATGCATATGAAGATGCGATTAGCTCTAAAAGGATTAGTAATGATGAGGTTTCTAAATATAGGCAAGCTAACGGTTATCATGAATTCCAAACAGCCGCAGCAGGAATAGCTGATAGTACAATAACTTGGACATCTATAATGAAGTTGCACGCATCAGGCAACGTATCAATAGGAAATACTAATGATACACACAGACTTGAGGTTACAGGTACTGCGTATATAACAAGTAAGTTAAGTGTTAACAACGCTTACAATGGCCAAGCCTTAAATGTAGGAGGAAATATCTATACTATTAATGGCAATAACTGGGTTACTGATAACTATGGATTTGTTTCAGCGCAAGCAACAACAACTGGACTGTATCCAAGTTCTACAACAGGATTATCATTACGTATAGTTGGGGTATCTAAACTAAGTATAGATTTAAGTGGTAATGTTACATTAGGTACAATAGCAACTTCCACATCTGACTCACTATTAGTTGAGACAAGTGGGGTAATTCAAAAACGTGCCCTATCAGAAATTATATCAGGAGATTTAGACTCAGTTTATCTAAGACTTGATACAGCTAATGATCCGTTGACAAGTACTTTAGAGATTAACAATGGTGGGCTAAACTTAACCGATTCAGATGTTGCTCATGGAATGACTGCTGCAGGTTGGGGAGCTGATACAGACTCTTACGGTTATATACAAACCAACAGTACAACCGATGGAGGCTTATGGTTAATGGGAATGTCAGATGCCGATGCAACAGGATTACATTTACAAGGGGTTATAGGTAGTAATATTCCTACAGACACTACAGCAGCTTTCCTTTTCAGAGCTGGTAGAAGAGATGCTGGAGGAACAAGTTGGACATCTTTGTCTGCAACAGATACAGCTTATCAGTTTAAGAATTATTCAACAACTTTATTAACTATATTAGGAAGTGGCAACGTAGGAATAGGAACAGTTAGCCCCACAGAATTATTACATATTAACGGAGGAAGCGTTCTTATTAATTCAGCACAAAAATATGCTATGGGTTCTACTTCTACAGGAAGTTGGATTTCCAGAGAAGGAACTAATAGATTAGCGTTATCAGCAGGTGGAACAGAAGCAGTAAGTATTCTTGAGAGTAATCAATACGTAGGAATAGGAGGGGGGAACCCTCTAAGGAGACTACATGTTTCAGATACTTCAAGTAATTCTGTAATGAGAATTACTCATAATATTGCAGGTGGACAACCTCAACTAGAATGGGCTAATAATAGTGGGAGAATAGGGTATGTACAAGCAAGTGCTACCATTATGGATATCTATTCTGATGCAGGTGCTATAAGGTTTGCTCCAAATAGCGTAGAGGCAGTTAGAATTATTGTTGGAGGCAACGTAGGAATAGGGACAGTAACACCAGCTGCTAACTTACATATTGTTACTGCAGATGATGTCTCAGATATATTAATCTTAGAAGTAGCTGGAACATCAGCAGGAGGGCCGTATATAACGTTCCAATATAATGAGGGTGGTTCCGCTCCGTCAGAGACAGGAGATCTTCTTGGCGGAATTAGATTCAGGACTGCTTATGCAAGTGGCACATATTCTGGGTACGGAGCAGCTATTACATCAATTGCTGCTAATGCCCCATCAGTATCACAATCTCCAGCAGAATTATTATTCTGGACAACACCTCAGGCATCTACTACTTTAGTAGAACGTATGAGAATAGATGAAGCTGGTCTTGTAGGAATTGGGGTGGGTAACCCCTTGGCGGTACTCCATGTTTACAACGCTGGTAGTAATCAAGTGGCAGCAATTACAGGAATAACAAACCCATATGTAACAATAGGGACTGGAAGTAATGTTGGTGGTTTTGTAAGATGGAACACATCAACGAGCACAACTCAATTAGGCAATCATACTTTTTCAGGTGGGGGAGGAATATCAATAGATACTTCTGGAAATACAACAGTAAATGTTATAGCAACAGGAACCTCTGATTCAATTCTTATAGAAAACGCTGGTGTAATCGAAAAAAGAGATTTATCCACATTATTTGTTGAAGGATACTGGACTAGGAATTCAGGCTCAGGTTATTTATATCCTACAACATTAACTGATAAGGTTGGGATAGGAACAGGAACACCCCTACAGCAACTTCACGTAACCGATAAAATAGCTATTGGACCTAATTCAGATTACACAATAGCAGCCTCGGGTAGTGATTTGGAAGTTCGACATAATGCTATAGCTAGTGGAGTAGTAGATCTTAAACACCATAATGCCCTTAAATTATCATTGAATACTGGACCAGAACATGGAGGACAAGTTCAATTTTGGGTAGGAAGATATGAAGAATATCTTAACTACGCTAGGTCTTCTTTAGTAATTTCTTTGGGGCATGGACAAAGCGGAGCCAACACTGATGCAGATACTGATGTAATGACTCTACTGTCATCGGGCAACGTCGGCATCGGGACAACGAGTCCTGGGTATAAATTGGAAGTTGCAGGAACTGGTTCAACAGATGTACCAGCAATAGCAGTAACAGGATTCGGAGGAGAGATAGCAGCGATACTTGGTGATGAATCTAATAACGCAGAAAATACAGTAGGTAGATTATCCTTGCAAGATAATGGAGTAGAAAAGATATACTTAACATCAAGAAGTGGTATTGCTAATTGGTTTAATAACGGAGGAAATGTTGGAATAGGAACTACTACACCCACATTAGGAAAGCTACAAGTAAACGGAGATATTTATGGAGAACAAGAGATAACTGCTGAATGGTCTTTACGCTCCTTGCAAGGAATTGTACATGCTGGACTTTATGGAGGTTCAAATACAAATAGTATTCTTAATATGTTTGTTACGGGTTCATTCTATAACTGGAGTGTTCAAGCAAACGGAACAGTAGATGGAGCTTTCACAATTACACCATCAACAGGATTATCAGGAAATATATTTACAACACCAGCCTTATCTATTATAGGGAGTACTAGTAACGTACTAATAGGAACAACTACAGATAACGGAGCACGTTTTCAAGTCTATGAAAGTAGTGATGTAAATACCGTAGCAACCTTTCAATGTAAAGGTAACAATGCTGACATTGCATTACTAGATGATTCAACCTCAAGCATATCCCATGTAGCAGTTAGAGCTTCAGGTGACCATATAAAATTAGTTGCTGGTGGTGCTGAGAGATTTATGGCTACAAGTGCAGGAGTTATTAATATTGCTGTCGCTCCAGCAGACGCAGGCGCATCAGACGAAGTACTTAGGATTACAAGTGGTGGAGATATTGTTGCTAGTAGTGTTGCTGAGCTAATTGGTGATGTTGGATATTGGGATAGAACAGGAACAACTTTAACTACAGCTAATGCAGGAGATAATGTAGTACTGGGTGATGCGCTTACAGTTAATAGTACTACAAATTCTGCTATAAGATATGGTACAACCGATGGTTACTATAACTTTATGACCTCTATTCAGAATAGAAAGGCTAATGCTTGGACATTATCAAGATTAGGTACTGATGCAGATGCTTCAGATGATACAGTTACAGCAGACTTATTAACTGTATTGTACACTGGCAACGTCGGCATTGGAACTACTGCTCCAGGGGCGAAACTACATGTTTACAAAGGAGCTTCTGGAGGAACAGCATTTAGTGAATCAAATTTAATTATTGAAGATTCTGATGCAAATATTTTACAATTTTTAACTCCTAATAATACTGTATCAGGAATTATGTTTGGTGACCCAGAAGCTACAGCTTCAGGATATATTAGATATAGTCATGTTGATGATTCAATGAGATTTCACACAGCAGCTTCTGAAAAATTAACTATTTTAACTAGCGGCAACGTCGGCATCGGGACGACGAGTCCAACTTTAGGTATACTACAGGTTGCTGGGTCATCAGGTATATTTGTAAGAAGTACTGGTGTAGACGGAACATACCAAGATATTTTAAGTAGTTATTATTCAGGGAATAATGTGGAACAGAATTCAATTCAGTCCTCTGTATCTAGTATTGATGGGAGTAGTGGTTTTCAGTTTCAAATATCAGATGGTGGAGGTTTATCTACACAAACATTAGGATATAGATTAACAAAAGCATACCATCAATTTTATAGTACTGGGGCTTTGCGTTACCAAATAGACTCTTCAGGCAACCATGACTTTCAAAGTGGTAATATGACAACTGATGGCAGTATGGGTATAGGCACTAGCTCTACCATTACTCCATTAGTTATTAATAGAACTTTAACTGATACTCATTGGGATGCTATAACAATTTCTAATTATGGGAGTTGGTCAGCAGCCACTGGAAAACATGCTAATATAGTATTTACTGATTCTACAGGTAGTAACCATACAATTGCTGCAATTGGAGCTACGTATGAGGGAGTTGGTAGAATAGATTTTCACTCATTTTATAATAGTGGGTATGGTACTGATGCAGCTATTGTAATGTCTCTAACCCCTAGTGGTATCGCTTTAGGAACAGGTTCAAGGGTTAACACAATAGAAACAACCCTCACTGATGATGATACACATTTACCAACAAGCGGTGCAGTGTACGCTGCTATCAATACAGAGAACATCTGGGATTATGATGCTAGTTATGTTTTCCTTAATGCTACACATGCTAGTAAAGATGTATTTGCCCTATCTATAACAACTGGATGGTCTGCAAGTGCAAACTATGGTCATATAAGTATGCCTTATGGTACAAGAGCAACAGAAGGACTTGTTATAGAAACAGTATTCGGCGGATATCCAATAACATTTAAAGACGCAAGTGGTACTAATTTATTCATTGAATATGGAGGCAACGTAGGAATAGGGACGACTACACCTTCAGCAGTCTTAGAAGTATTTGCTGGTTCCGATGCAACTACTGATACCATTTTATGGGGAGAAACTATAAGAAATAATGGTAATAGTTCAAGCAGCGGTTACGGTGCAGGATTAAAATTTAAAATCAGTAATGATGCAGAACCAAACGAAGTTAATAAATGGGTAGGGATTGCTGGTATTGCAGACACAGCATATGCTAACGCTCAAGCACTAGTATTCTATACTTCTAGTAATTCTACAGGAGATGCTATTGAGAATATGAGGATTTCAGGCTCAGGTGTAGTAACTGTAACAGACTTAATAGGTTCAGGAACAAGGATGGTAGTAGCTTCTTCTACAGGAGTACTATCAACACAAGCAATAACAGTAGGAACAGTTACAGGAACGGGTACAGATAATTACGTTCCTTTATGGAATGGAACAACAGCATTAGATAATTCAATCATACAACAAGTAACTACATCACACTTAAACATAGGTGGAGGAATTAAACTATTTGATGATTGGGTATTAGAGAATGTTGGTGGAACAGGAACTACATTATTAATAGGAGAGAGTTTTACTAATACAAGACTATTTGGGAATGTAGGGGTAGGAAAATCGAATCCTGCAACCCCACTTGAAGTCGTTGGAGAAACAAGAATTAGCTATGCAACAGCAAGTGGTGGTATACTCCAATTAAGGTCTTTAACAGGAGGGGGTTCAGAAATACAAATGAACGCTTATTCAGGAACTCCTGGATTACAATTATTAAGGTCGGGGAATGCAGTAGCATTATCTATCACCAATGCTGGGTTAGTAGGTCTTAGTAATTACGCAACTGTTTCAGTAGATACTATAGAAACAACCTTAACAGACGATGATACTCATTTACCAACTTCAGGAGCAGTATATGATGCTATAGCTACAGCAGTAGGTGTAGAAAATTTATGGGATAGAACAGGGACGGTTTTAACTACAGCTAATGCAGGAGATAAGGTTATAATAGGAAATGCAACAACAGCAACAAACTGGCTTACTATCAACAATACAACGGGTGCAGAAGATACTTATGGAGATGGATTAAGAATTACAAGGTTTACAGGAAGTGATGACTATCATACGTGGATTACAATGAATGCAGCCTATGGAGGTCCACGTATTATTGTAAAAGGTGGGGTAACATCTCATGGTTCGTTTAATGTTCAATCTTATAATGGCACAGATTTATTAGATAGATACGCAATAGATACATCAGGCAACCACGACTTCCAATCGGGAACAGCAGCTTTTGGGAATACCGTAACAGTTACCCAAGCTAGTGCTACGTATGCTGTAAGTATAGACCAAAATGGTAATGCTACTGCATTAAATATTGATAGTACAAGTGCTGATTCTAGTGCTGTTCAAATAAATGCTAAACTGGGTATGTTAATTACTCAATCTGTGGGTGGTGGTAGAGGATTATATGTACAACGTAATATAGCTTCATCTGAGAATCTGCCATTAGTAACTTTTTATAGTGCTAACGCAGCAACACAACAATCCACTGTACTTATAACTCATAACGGAACTGCAGGTGCAACTGGATATGGTTTAGAAGTCGTTAGTTCAAGCACTGCTGCTGAAGCTATAACAGTAACATCAAAATATGGACAAATAATTAGACAAAATGCTGGCGGAGGATATGGATTATGGGTTACTAGAAATATAGCTTCATCAGAAAGTTACGCATTAGCTCATTTTATAAATGACAATGTGACTGATACACAAGCAACATTGTTATTACGAAACGATGGTAGTGGTGCACATATTACTACTGGTGCAACTAATGAAAACCTTATTATTGACCCTAATGGTACTGGAGTACTTCATGTAAAGAATCATATATTACTTGAAGCAAATTCAGGAATATCTGTTAATACTGCAGATGGTTCTGACACTGGCGCATTATATTTAAGCGGTGGTGGTGGTAATCCTAGTGGAGGACAAGCAAGAGGAGCCTTTATAAGACTGTATGGTAATGAGGCAGGAACCCCAGGTGAAGTATCAATCTATGGCAAGACAATAGAACTTAGAGCAGCAACAGGGGCTGAAACAACTCGTCTATCTATAGCTACTAATGGAGCAATTACATTTAACTCCGCTTATACCTTTCCAACCGCAGACGGAACTTCAGGACAAGTCTTAGTAACTAATGGAGCAGATACACTTAGTTGGACTACCATTAGCAATAGTACTCATACCCATACCTTACAACAAGTAACAGATGCTGGGAATACAACTAGTAATTATATAGGTATTGGTAATACAGCGTGGGGATTAAATCTATCTGATAATGTACCAGTGCGCTTTGGATCATCTGGTGATTATTCTATGGGATATAATTCCTCTGATGATAAGTTTTATATATGTGATGGGGCATTATTTACTAGCGCAAGATATACACTAGACGCATCAGGAAACCACGATTTCCAAAGTGGAACAGCTACTTTCAACGGTGATGTTATAATAGGTAATGGCAGTACTCCTGATTTATATTTCAATGAAGGAGACTCACAAATATATGGACCACTTAATGCTAACTTTGTTATTGAGAGTAGAGGAAATGATGCAGCAGAAGGAATAACATTAAAAGGTGCAGATGGTTATGGGATACATATTAATAAATCTGGTAACGTAGGCTTTAGGACAACTACTCCAAGTGCTCATTTACACGTAAGTACAACAAGAAAAACAGTATTGGGTTCTGTAGCTCATTCAGGATTATCTATATGTTATGATAACACAAGCAGTATAGGTGATGTAAGTCAAATTACATTGGGGTATAGAAGTACATACGGTTCATCTTATATTGCAGCTATTCAAATGAGCGCAACTTCATTGGCTTATTCAGATCTTACTTTTGGTACAAGAGATGTTACGACAGATACAGCCCCAACTGAAAGAATGAGAATAACAGGAGCAGGCAACGTAGGAATTGGTACTAATGCACCAACCCAATTATTTGAAGTATCTGGTGGAACACAAATTAAATCAAACGGTGTTGTTTATTTGGGATATACAGACGCAACAGCTTCTGGTGGATATAAGTTAGAAGTAAGTGGAAAGTTGCATATTGGCGGAGATAGTTATTTTGCGGGTAATGTAGGAATCGGATTAACAGCACCCCAAAGTATGTTAGAAGTTCGTGGTTCAGGAGGCTCTTTTATAACAGTTAGTACTGTTGATTCAGGAAATAATGGCGGAGTATATGCTGGAAGGTCTTACGCAGATGCCGAAGAACATATATCATTAATTGGGTATGGGAACAATGCTACAATAAGTAATGTAAATATTGGTGGAGGTAATGGCTCATTTAACGCTGCGACTGGATTATACTTTTATACAGCTGCTAATAATATTACATTAACAGGAACACTAAGGTACTCAATAGACGCATCAGGAAACCACGATTTCCAAAGTGGAACAGCTACGTTTGGGAATGATGTAATTATTAATAATAGTTCAGATGCAATATTAAGATTCCAAGAAGCTACAAGTGATAGAGGTTTAATATATTCTGATGCAAGTAGTAATATCTTTAGATTTGAGAGTGTAGCTAGTTCAATTGATATAAATGTATTATCTAGTCTGAATGTTAATTTTGGTGGGGGAACAGTTACTGTAAATAATCTTTCAGGTTCAGGAACAAGAATGGTTGTTGCTTCTTCTACAGGAATATTATCAACACAAGCAATAACCATAGGAACAGTTACAGGAACGGGAACAGATAACAGGATAGCGGTATGGAGTGGAACAACTAGTCTTGATAGCGATGCTGATTTAACTTGGGATGGTCTGACCCTGAGAGCATATAATGGGACTAGTGAGGATACAGTCCAATTCACAAAAGCTAATTCTGGTAGTGCTTTATTAGTACAGGGGCAATCAGCTGGAGTTACTGATGTAATGCGCATACAGCAGATTTCAGGTACTTGGGGGAATAGTGGTAAAAACATGCTTGTATTCAAGAATATAGAGGCAGCATCTACAGCTTGGAATTTCATACAAGGATATAATGATCCAAATGAGAGTGGAGATTATGATAACTTAGCATTTGAAATTGATGGGACAGGAAACTTCTATACTGTTGGTACTGGTAGTTTTGGTGGTCATTTATACGCTAATTCAAGATTATATGTTTATGATACTGTTTATTTGTATAATGGAACAAAATCAAATACGATAGTTGGTGGGACTAGCACAGGTAATGCTTGGCTAAAAATACAGGGGGGTAATTATACACATTCTCTACAATTATTTGATTCTTACAACTCATTAGCGTATGCTAGTATAAATGGGGGGTTTACAGATGAAGCCTATATTAAATTATCTAAATATAGCTCTGTTGATGTTTTATCAGCTACAAGTACTTATGCTGCTAGTTATGCAACAATTGCTGGATTAGTAACAGCCACATCAGGAAAATTCACAACAGGAGCAGGAGCAGGTAAAGTATTCATAGATTCAGCAGGTGATGGTTTAGGGGTATGGACAACAGCCCCTTGGTCTACTACTGTAGGAACAGTAACTAGTGTAGCAACCAGTGGAGCAATAACTGGTGGTACAATAACAAGTAGTGGAACAATATCTCATTTAACAAGTGCAGGATATAAACATATTCCAACTGGTGGTAGTTCAACACAGATATTGCAATATAGTGCAAGTGGTACTGCTGTATGGTATACTCCACCTTGGACTACTAATACTGGTACTGTTACAAGTGTAGCAATGACTGTTCCAACAGGATTAACAATTGGAGGCTCTCCAATAACTACATCAGGAACTTTAGCATTAACATTAACTGCAGGGTATTCTATTCCAACAACTGTTAAACAAGGACAATGGGACACTGCGTATGGTTGGGGAAATCATGCAGGATTATATGCAAACCTATCACATACTCACGGAAACATAACTAATGCTGGGTACATAGGAGCAACGGCAAACCTTGTTATCGTAACAGGAACAGCAGGAATTTTAACAGCAAAAACAGCTGGTACTACTTCTCAGTATTTAAGAGGAGATGGCTCATGGGCTACTCCTGCAGGAACGTATTCATTACCTCTTGCAGCAGATGGTACTAGAGGTGGTGTTCAGATAGGCTATGTTGAAAACGGTAAAAACTATCCCGTAGAACTTTCTACAGAAAAGATGTTTGTTAATATACCTTGGACTGATACAGTTTATACGCATCCAAACCATTCAGGCCATGTTTCTTCAGTAGCAGATGGTGCGACTACATTATTGGTAGCAGCTATAACCGGACAAACTGAATTAGCGTCAGGATTAGCAAGTACTGATGAATTATTAGTTAGTGATGCAGGCGTTATAAAGAGGATGGATGTAAGTGTAGTACAAACTTATATGCAGAATAATCTGACCTTTACAACTAATACAAACTGGTATCCTACAGCATTTTCGTGGTCAGCAGGAACAACGGCAGGACCTACAGGCTCATTAACAGGAACTGGAATGTCGGCAGTAAGTTATGCTGCTATTCCTTCAGCAAGTAACTTGGCTAGTGGAATTGTTACAACAGCAGCTCAAACATTTGCAGGAGTAAAAACCTTTGCTGGAATAATCTCAACAACAGCAAGGTTCACAACTGGAGCCTCTAATGGTTATATAGCTGTAAGTGATGCGTCAGGTAATTTAACTTGGACAGCTCCACCAGCGGCGTATTCATTACCATTGGCAGCTAATGGAACAAGAGGTGGTATTCAAATAGGATATACGCCATTAGGGGCAAATCTAGCATTACAACTATCTTCTGAGAAAGCTTATATTGCCTTAACTAAGTCAGCAATAGAAACTGTATTAACTGGTGCAATAACAAGTCATACACATGCATACGGCACAGGTACAGTAACTAGTGTAGCTGCAGGTAATGGTATGGATTTTACAACGATTACGGGGGCAGGTTCTGTAACAATGGGAACGCCAAGTACATTAACTTCTGCAACAACTAATGCGGTAACAGCAACAAGTCATACTCATGCTGTGACAGGATTAGTTAATATAAATAATAATGCTGATAATAGAGTAATTACAGGTTCAGACACAGCCAATACATTAGAAGGAGAACAATACCTAACATGGAACTCTAGTACTTTTGCTTTAAATAGTGGTAATGAAACTTCTGGGTATAGTAGTAATGTTAGGTTATTTACACATATACCTACTGGAGCTGGAACAGGTAGTATTTTATATTTAGAAAGTGAAGGTTCTGGAACTGGTAGAGTTATTGAAAGTGGACAAGCTCTTGGCGCTATTTATTTTATGGGTAAAGATGCTGCTGCTACTTATCTAACAGGCGGATATATATCGATGAGGGCAGCTAGCAATTGGGGAACAGGCACACATCCCTCTTACATGAACATAAACGTAGATGCTGCCGCTTTCGATATATACACTAACTACTTCCATTTTAACGCATCTTCTGGAGATGTTGATTTCAGAATAGACGGAGATGGCGTAAACAATCTATTCTATGTTGACGCAAGTGAAGATTCAGCAGGTATAAAAATAAATTCGCCTAAATCTAGTTGGCATGTTAACAGTAATCAAAGCTGGAAAAGTAATATTATTGATGGGAACGAAGATTATGAGGGAATTCCTGTTGCTGGGATTGAAAATACTTTTGGAGACCAAACAGTAGTTTATGTAGATTCAATATCTGCGGCTAAAGCATATTACTTCTTACCAGAGCCAGCAACAGATAGAGTATATTTTGTTACAGTAAGCGCAACACGAGCTATAACTTTATATCCACAAGGGAGTGGAGTAGATATAAATGGTTCAGTTTCTTTAGCTATGCCAGCTAATAGTTCATGGTTTATTCATCTTAAAACAACGACTAGATGGATAGCGGTACAAATAGCCTAAGCAATGGTAGTTAAAAAATTTGAAAATCTAAGTGATCTGGCTAAGGCTAATATAGTCTGGATAATCACGTTCATCCTATTCATGTTGGGGTTGTACCTAGATGGCCGTTACCAAACCAAGGTAGAGGCAGAAGTTATGCAAACTGAGCTGGATGCCCTTAAGCAAAAAGTAAACGACTTCATCTTATCAGAAACAATTCACAAGGCTTACCACGAGGGAGAGATCAGTACTATTAACAGGCGGTTAGATACTAAGATAGGTATACAGAATAAAGTTATACAAAGCGTAGATGTAAACGAGAACGAGCTTATACGACATGATGCACAAATGGAACTGATTCTACAACTCCTAAATGCTTGGGGATCAGATAGTAAGACAAGATAGTTATATTTAATATAAACCCTTAAACAGAATTTTATATGTCAGTTATAGTAGAATCCCTTACAATATTCAGCAGTTCAATCACACCCCTTATATTGGGGTTCTTAGGTTTAAAGGGCAAATTCAGATTCGATAAAATAACAGAGAAGTTAGGAGTTTTAGAAGACCTTAACCAAGCTGAACACAACGAAATACAAAGGACTATTTCCTATGTTAATTCAAGGGATAGCTTAAGCCACTCACTAGCCAAGGTTTGCAACAGTAGCATTTCATATACTCTGGGAGACTATAACCTAAACAGCTTCAAAACAGCTTTCACTAATTCTATTATAAAATTAGGGACTTCTACTCTTCGCACTGGGTTTAAAAACCTTAACCCTGATATTTTTAAGGGTTATATGTTGGTGAGTGGGGCAGAGCTAAAGTTTGCCTATAGAGAATTAGAGCCTGTTTTTAAAGAGTTATTAAGTACTCACGTAGACGAAGCTTTTGAAGACTACTACCACAGTATCCTAGCTCTAATAAACGACCGAGTATTTAATGATAAGTATGACAGATTCGTCGATATCACTATTGCCTTTTTAAGAGCAGAATTAATGATAGTCACTAAACACTGGTGGTCATATAGTAATCAAATGAATAACGAAGAAGTATGATAGAGACTATATGGGAATTTTTAAAGGGATTAGACTACCTCTTTTTGGGGTACCTTGTTCTGTGTGGGGTAGCTTATAGGTTATTCGATGAACTACAGGATAAGTCTATGAATGATAGATGGACTAAGTTTACTTGGTTCTTAAATAGTAATGAGAGCTGGATAAGGAAATGGAAGAAAGGAAGTACAACTGTACCTCGGTTCTGGCTATCCTCTACAAGCCTTGTATTCGTTACGGATGGCGAACACCTATCCCAATTCCTTAAGAATAGGATGATTGAAGTGGGTCTCCTTATTATCTGTTGGCAATTTGCTATTGCTTGGATAATAGGTACGAACCTTATGTCCATTATCAAAGAGAAATTTTTAAAGAGATTACAATGATATTTATAGGTAAGAAACGAGCAAAGGATTTACTCGACCCTAACTCGAAGATCAGTAGTATGCGTTATGTAATGCTGACTGTCCTCGAGCTAGTGGTGATCGCAGTCTTTGTGATGCTGGGTATTTTTGTTTATGAAGCAGCCTTCTGTGACTCAGTTAGTTTTGAAGGTGGTGGATTTTTTCTAGGTGGCCTAGCCACACTCCTATTAGGGGTAGCGGGTAGTAAAGCTTACCAATCTAAAAACGAAAAAGAAAATGAGCCGAGTTAAGATATCTAAGAATTTTTATTTGGATGAGTACATCCCTAAAGCACTCTACCTAAAGTACGCCCATAAGCCTCATCTGTTATTACGGATGATAGACTTTAGGTTAGTAGAATCAGACCAGATGCTACGAAATATGTTTGGACCGATGACTATAAATAACTGGTGGGATGGGTTAAGTAGGCAGTGGTCAGGGATAAGGACTCCGGACTCATCCTATTATTCAATAACTTCGGATCATGCTTGGGGTAGAGCATCAGATAAGATACCGCACCAGGTCTCAGCTGAGACTATACGAGAGTATATTAAAAAAGAAAATAACCATATCCCATTAAAGATTACGGTTATAGAAGAGAAGAAGAATGCTAGCCAGGCAGAAGACCTTGATTGGTTACACTCAGCAGTTAGTTGGCACAGTTCTCCGGGTCCTAATAAGTTATTAATCGTACATCCATGATAAAACAAAATGGGTTACTAGTTGTAGCAGTTATAGCTATGTGTATATTCGCATTCCTTTATTTTACTAAGGAAACTACGGTAGTAGATACTGGGGCTGTTCAAATACAAATGTTAAAGGATTCTATAGCTGAGCTAGAAGAGGTTTATAATAATGAAATTGCTTTTGTTCGGGATAGTATAACAGAAGTTGTACGAGAAAGAGACTCCGTTATCAAGCAGAAGAATATTAACTACTGGTACTTAAAAAGAAAACATGAAAAGGAAATTGCTGATATCTTGGCTATGCCTAATGATAGCCTGTTTATCTTATTCACAAGACTCACTGACGAATGACACTAGCTATATGGTTAGTGGAAACAGGATCAGAGTATCTGTCTTAAAAATGATTAGGGCTGAACAATTAGTTGTTGAAGTAGACTCTTTACTACTGATTAACCAAGAACTAACTCAGCAACTTAATCGTTATAAATCACTAGTAGGGGTTTACGAACAGAGCGAAGAGAATTTAAGCTTGAGAATATATAAATACGAAAGCATAATAGAACTAGACAGCTTAGCTTTAGTTACAGAAAAGAAACAGAATAAAAAGAAAAGGATAATACAAGGGGTTGTTACTACCGCTGTTGGTATAATAATCGGAGTCTTGATATCCCTACGTTAACAAATAATTAAACACATTAAACACATTAAACACATTAAAACTTTAAACCAATGGGACTAGTAAATTCAGATGGCAACTATCTAGAAGTTGAACAAGTAAACACTCATAATGTATTAGTAAGCATATATGAGTCAAAAGCTATTTATGATAATGGCTTAAAAGCTAATTTTGAAACAAGGGTAAGTCACCACTTACATTGTGGGGTTGACCTTGAGAATCACCTCCATGATACAACAGCCTCAGGTACTGGCGGCCGTTCAAGGTTCACTAATATGGTACTATCGGCTGAAGAAGTCATAGTTGCCCAAGCTACCGAGAATGATGCAAGGCATACTTATGGAAGCGTTGAAAGCAATAACTATATAAAAGGTGATTGGGCCGTTTGGGTCGCTGCTTAAGCTTTCGTGAAAACTCTAACCTCACGGCTTTTATTATTTTAATATAACTATACACTAATTAAATTTTACCCACATGGAAATTACCAATTTAACTCACATTAATTTTGTGAACAACTTTGCTGCCTTCGATGACCTAACCGGTCTTGATTTTATTTTAGACCTAAACGAGAATCACGATAAGATTCTCCAGGCAGTAACCGCTTTCTCTAAAGTGATCGAACCTTCTAAAGCTTATAAGGAATTCCAACAAAAAGGGACTGAGCTTTATAAAAAGTATGCAGAGAAAGATGACAAGGGCGATCCTAAAACTAAGACCATTGGTCAAGGTGAACAAGCTCGTACCGACTACGTTCTGGAAGAAGCTAATAAAGGAGCTTTCAGAAAAGAATACGAAGCTCTGACTAAGGAATATGAAAAAGCTATCCAGGCTTTAGAGGACAACCGTAAGGAGTACCAAGAGAAGCTTTATGAAAAAGCTAAGGAAGTTAAACTGAAAAAGTTTACTAGAGAAGATATCCCTAAGAACATTAACTCTAAACAACTGAAGCTTCTCTATTCTGTAGGGATGATGAAATAATAACTTTTAATAAATACTACAATGGCTACTGAAAAACATACTGAATATCTAGCTACACTAGGGGCTATGGATCGGAACACCACTCGTCGAGCTTTCATGCATTTAGGAAGATACCACGGGTTTGATACAATAGCATCGGGTTCGGGTTCATTAATACCTGTACAGGTTAGTCATACTGAAACCTGCGACTATATAGATAACACTAACAGCCCTGTATCAGTAGCTGTTTTCATAACTGGTCACGGGATAGTGGTCACTACAGATGCTACTCCAACAGTAGAGGTAGCCCTTAATAGTTCAGGGGCTACTAAGTACCAGATTCTATATGCTGAATATACTTGGGCTGATATAGGCGGTGGTAGTAGTGTTACTTATGGAGTAGACTCTCAGTTAGCCTCAGTACCTACAGTACCTAGTGGGTTAACCGATGTACAGACTCCTTTAGGGTATTTTACAGTTCCCGACGGTTCTACAGTATTTGCAGATATAACCTATACACCTTACCCTGTTCCTAATATAGCAGGTAAAGCTGACCCCGACTTAACTCCTTATGCTTTATTAGCGGGTAACAATGATTTTACTGGGTTAAATAACCTTAGTGAAACGGATTTACCCAAAGCTTCTGTAGTTGAAGATGCTGCTAATGGCGGAGACCCTTACTATAACCTTGTTCTAAGTGAGGATGCAAATGTGTTTAACATAGCTGCTCTAGATACTAAGGAATACAGGATTAGTAACATTTTATTCTCAGGTTCTAGGACTGCCAAAGACGGAGAAATCTTCTTCTTATACTTTGAAGCCTCCGGAGCAACAGTAGCTTGGTATGCCACTAATCTTTATGTACCCAGTGCCTATAAATCTACTTACTTAAACCAAGGCGCTTTATTCCTATTTGTTAGAATTAATGGGTATTACTATGCTATGGCTATGCCTACTACTTTACAAGCCCATATTACAGCATTAGCCAGTAGGGTTACTACACTTGAAACTGAGATATCGAGTCTAGATGATAGGGTTGGTACTCTAGAGAACGCTAGCCTAGTTTGGACTGATATTATAGCTCCTGCTACCGTAGTGGGTGAGTGGACCATAAACTATTTCAAAACAGCAAACTACAAGGGGCTAACTTATATCAAAGCTTATTTTTCTACTAGTGCAGGCGGGGCCGTTTCAGGAGATACCTTACTGGGGACTTATGACTTTGGGGGTTTAATAACCGCTCTTGTTATGGCTTCTTATAATGGTGCTAATTCCCACATTACTTTGGGGCTACATAGTAGTAACAATATGTATATCTACAATGGAACCGTTACAGGTATAAACACTTTCTTTTTACCCCCAACAGTTATTAAATAACAGTGACATTTGTTACGTTTCTGTGGGTAGGACCTCGGCAAGAAATTGTCGGGGTTCCTTGTTGTTAACTTTATTAATGCATATATATTTCCGTGTATTCTTTTTTATTATATTTGTATTATAATTTAAACCTACAGAAAATATGAACCAAGAGAAATTTTTAACGTTATTCGAGGAGCTAATCCCTTTGAAAAACAAACTAGCATCTACAGTCGATTATCGAAGTTTACGTTTTACGTACCAAGATATAATCGGCTTTTTTGATGAGAAGTTATTATACGTTTTTATGAAGTACCCCGATCGTCCTTATGAAGAGGTTAAAGCAATAACTATTACTTCACTGCATACCCTACGTTCTCGTATTTATAGGCAGTATGGTAAAGAAGTTAACATGGAAGAACCCACCTGGGTACCTCAGGTAGACGAAGAAGATTACCTAGCTCAGTTACAAGATTTAATAGAGAACCTTAAACACCATCTCTCTAAGGAACAATGGTTACTAGCTAAGGTTTTATTTATGCCTCCCATGTATGTCCTTTCTAAAGTACAGAATCAAAACAAAAGAATCCCCTCACATTTATACCTAGACTATTTAGGGCTCCCCAGTGGTAAGCAAGAAGTTAAACGATTTAACAAATTTCGTAAACAATTGATACTATTTATACGTTCAAACTTTAACCCCGAGACCCTAGAATACATCCCCTATTATCTTAAGTAAATAATTAATGCATAGTATATTAATTAGCAAACTTTAGTGCATTAGATTTTATAAGAGGTATCGCTAGAAGCATTCTGGTATACTATTATTGCTTTGCAAATTTATAAATATTCTTAAATTAAGAGGATTATCTATATCCTCTGGCTTTTTATAACAATGGAAGAAAATACCAACCAAAAGTTTTCCTTTGATCTCGAATTCCAAGAGACCATCTTACGATTCATTGTTAATAATGATGATGGATACAAAGCAATGGAATATGTTCGGAACTCTTACTTCTCCCTACTACCACATACTGTTATCTGCTATGCCCTTGAAAGACTATGGAAATCACATTCCCGTATCCCCTCCCAGGTTATCCTACTACAAAGTTTCAACGACATTTTCAATGAGCGACGTTTCCTAGAAGCATTAACACAAGAAGACCAAGATGAGATCAGGGTTCTAGCCAGGGAAGTATATAATGCCCCCGCAAAAGATGGGGACATTCTGTTAGAAGAGATAGCCAAGTTTGCTTCTTTTGTAGAGTTAAAAACAAAAGTAGAAACCTTAGACTTAGAGGATTTCTCATCCTATTCCAAGTTTGCCTCTGGAGTCCAAGAGGCTATCTCTATTTCTAACACCAAGAGGAGAGAGGAAGAAGGAATATATTTCATACGAGATATACGAGAACGCCAGATGAATAGGCAAGCTCAAGATATTGTAATCCCCACTCCTTTCCCCGGTATTAATAGGTTAACTAATGCTGGGGGGTATGAGCCTGGGTCTATTATAGTAATCCTAGATCAACCCAAGAGGTTGAAGACCGCTGCTCTTATTAACATTGCACGGGGTTACTTAAGGCAAAAGAAAAAGGTTATATTCTTTGATTTAGAAAACGGAGAAGAGTCATTGGTAACTAGGCTAGAGCAATCTGTTGGCCGAGTAACTAAACGAGAGATTATAAAAGGTATTAAAGATGCCGAGATACAGAAAGTGTTACGAAGATATAAAAGGCTGGGTGGTGAGGTCTATATAAAAAGGATTCCAGCCTTTAGCACAACTACGGTTATGCAGGCCTATATAGATAAGGTCTACCGAGATACCGGTATGATTTTTAATGATATCTTCGTAGATTACGTCGGACTAATGGGATCTTTATCAGGTAAGACAGAAGATAATGCTAGGATAGGGGATGCCTATCTAGATATGGCCAACCTGGTAGAACATAACCGATATGAACATTGCTGGACAGCTCACCATTTAGTACGGGGAGCTCGTAAGAGGGAAGGTACTAAGTATGAAGCCGATGACGTAGCTAAATGTATTGATATTATCCGACACGTACAGGCTGTCTTTGGCCTTAACAGAACACCCGAAGAATACGATAACGGTCTAGTGAGATTAGAAATAGTAGACCAAAGAGATGGAGTACCCAGCGGTCGAGCTTACTTCAGAGTAGAAGCTAATCACCAAAGGATGGATGAGTTAACTAAAAGGGAAATAGAAGAGTTTACAGAAGAGGGTTTACTCTATGATCCTAATAGAAGCTTCGGGGGAGATCCGGAACCCCCAGTATCTAAAACAGGAGATATGTAATGGCCTTCCTTAGTAAAAAATTATATGGGTATTTCCTAGCGGACCACGGAGCCTACGAATATCGTAATGGTTGGATGAGGATCCCTGTCTGCCCGTTCTGTGGTAGAGAAGAAAAGTTTGGTATCCACATACCCCGAGATAGGGCTCATTGTTTTAGGTGTGACTACGATGAACGGTTAGTTAAAACTGTATTAGACATTGAGAATATAAAGACTGTTAAAGATACCCTGTCTTTTCTAAGGAACTATGACGGCGCTACTTACGTAGAACCTAAGTATGAAAAAGTAGAAGAGAGACAGGTTATCTTGCCTGAGGGCTTTAAGACGTTAAGGATAGGAAATACAACCATAGCTAAAATGGCTAGAGCTTATGTAAAGCAAAGAGGCTTTGATTATAAAGAACTATCTAGAAAAGGAGTAGGGTATACAGAGGACCCAGAATCTAAGTACTTTGGGTACCTGATAGTCCCCTTTCATAAAGATAAAAAGGTAATCTATTTTCAGACTAGAAGATTCTTTGGAACTGGGCCCAAGTTTAATAACCCTTTATATGAAGACTTCGGGATAGGTAAGAACCAGATCATATATAACGTAGATGCTTTATATAGGTACAAAGAAATAAATGCATTAGAGTCTTGGACTAATGCTTGGACCTTAGGTAAGAACTCTATTAGCCTAAATGGTAAGACCCTGTCCCCTAAGCAGTTATCTGAAATTCTTAAGTCTCCAGTAGAGGTAGTAAATATACTCCTGGACCACGATGCTTGGGAATATGCAATAAAGTGGGCCTTCCAACTTGTATCCTACAAGAAGGTTAGGGTAATAAGATTCGAAGATGACCGAGACGTTAATGATTTAGGAAGAAAAGTAGTATCGGAGATGATAGATAACACCCCTATTATAAGAAGTTTCACTGAATTAACTAAGTTAAAAAATGAGAATCGTACAGTTTAAAATAGAAGAACAAGAGGTCGTTGCTAAACAGTTAACCTTTGATGATTGGGAAGAACGATTAGAAAGGCTAGGATATATAAAAGATTTAAATGTAGGGGATGACTATGAGCCTATTACATTCGCCCAAATATACTTAGCCCATCGTAGAAGCTTACACCATAAAAGTCAAACCCTTATCACACCCGGTAGTTCTCAATGGACTTTACTAAAAAAGATAACCGATGAAGCCCTAGAATTTATAGGGGTAATGCCTGAAGATACCGGGATGAGAGAAGGCTTCGTGTTTTATTTAAAACTAGCAGAAGAACAGGATTGGGTGTCACTAAAAGACTTAAGGTATAAGGCTAAGAAACTCATTGAAATCTATGAAGCTGAGAAGCTATTAGATAATGACCCTAATCAGGGTACAACAGATCAGTTGGTAGCAGAATATACTAAGGAACTATTAAAGAGAACGGGATATGCCCCCGTAGTTAAATCCGTAATAGACTACCTACCCTTTATCTGGGCAGCCGAATTATCTATAAAGCACCGCTTAACCCCAGCCCAGTACATTCAATTCTTAGTAGAGAAGTGGGAGTGGGCTGGGGTTCTTAAGCCCAACCAATTACACGGTAAGAAGACCGAGGAATACCTACTAGACTCAGTGGGTCACACCTCAGCTGCACAGGGACAACTCAAAAAGATTTTTGTTAAAAGGAAAGGAGCAGATAGGTACGGTGATTAGGTTTACTATAAATAATAACACTACTAAGCTTACAGGCAATAATAAGGTTTTACATAAACTTTATAAACACCTACGGTTTAAACACCCAGATGCTTACTTTATTCAGAGGAAGATTAGGTATGGCTGGGATGGTTATGTAGATCCTCTATCTAAGACTGGGGTAATGAAGACGGGGTTAATACAAACGGCTCTGGATTACCTAGTAGAAGAGCTAGAGGTAGAAGAATATGAAGTAGTAGACTATAGGGAACAACTAGAGATAGGAGAGATACCTTATAAAGTAGGCCCTTTAGAGTTAACTGGGAAGTATGCATACCAACGGAGAGTAATTGAATCCGTAGTTTACAACTCATTCCTTGACCAGTTCCACGGTAGGGGTATTATACTGGCTGCTATGAATGCAGGTAAGACCCCTATAATGTTTGGGATACACATGGCTATTAAGAAGGCTAAGACTATAATATTATTAAACAACTCTGTTCTGTATAAACAAATAAAGAAAGACCTAATAGAAACCTTCCCCGATACTCACGGATATATGCAGGGTAAGTCCTTAAAGTGGGGGGATATAATGGCGGTAATGGTTCAGACTTTATCTAATAGGCTAGAAGAATATGAAGAGAAACTTAAAGAATATAATGTATTACTCACGGATGAATGTGATCTGGCAGCTAACAAAACTTTCGAAACAGTATACCGAGCTCTACAACATATTTCTCTGCGGGCTGGGTTTACTGGTACTGCTTTTCTTCGTTTCCTTAAGAAAGATGCGTTACGAAATAACAAAATGCTTGAAATATTTGGCAGCGTCCTATATACTATTACGATGAAAGAACTAGAGGACTTAGATATCTCTACACCTATCACAGTTAAACTAATAAAGGGTAATACTAAGGTGATAGAAGGCCTAAATTTTAAAGAAGAATGGGATGAATGTATAACCTATAATAATAAGAGACATAAGAAAATTGCTAAACGAATTCAGTATAACCTTAAGTGTCATCGTAGGTATATTATGGTATTCTGCAAATTTATAGCCCAGGTAGAGGAAACATATAATATGCAAGCGTA
>FLOH01001213.1_pt1 | contig 41467 bp, 30 predicted proteins | sample 756751 | NCBI WGS metagenome assembly FLOH01 (sample SAMEA4026879, study PRJEB14308) | marine metagenome | biome: coastal water; material: water | depth 74 m
TATTCTGGGGGTGGTGAGAGTTTCTAAAGTTATTTATACTTCTTTCAGTAAACAAGTAAGGTTGACAGGAAAAAGTAAGATTATAGTAGGGGTTGATGAAGCTGGTCGTGGGCCCGTTCTTGGACCGTTAGTTATGGTAGCTGTAGCTATTTCTGAAGATAAAATTAAAAAATTAGAATGGATGGGAGTTAAGGATTCTAAGTTACTAAGTTCTTCTGTAAGGGAAGAGATTTTTGAGCAGTTAAAAGATGTAGTGGACGATTTTCGTATTGAGGTTGTTGAACCAGATGCAATTGATCTTTCTTTAGAAGAAATAGAAAGTAATCTGAATTGGTTAGAAGCAGATACTTCTGCCAGATTAGTTTCTGAGCTAGATCCAGATCAGATCATTGTAGATTGTCCTAGCATTAACATTGCTGCATACAAGGCATATTTTGAATCTAAGTTAAGTAAAGCTGTTAAGGATAAGGCAGAATTGATTGTTGAACACAAGGCAGATTTTAATTATATTGTTGTTGCTGCAGCTTCAGTAATTGCCAAAGTTATTCGAGATAGACAAATTGACAAAATTAAAACTGAAATAGGTGTTGACTTTGGTTCTGGGTATATGTCTGATAAAAAGACTCAAAAGTTCTTAGAAGATTATCATGACAAGTATCCTCATCTGTTTAGGAAGAAATGGAAATCTTACACTAATGTTATTGAAAAGAAAAAACAAAAGAGTTTAGGCGATTTTTAGGTTATTATTCAGTTATTTTTAGTTAAGTATTTAAATTCAGGTTGATTACTTCTTCTTATAATATCTATTATGGTATTTGCTAAACTTTAGTTTGGGTATAAATTATGAGACAAAAGAAACATATCATTTCATTTGATGGTACTCGAATAAATTATCATTACACTTCTGGTAAGATTAAACATAATTTAGTATTTCTGCATGGTGTAGGTGGAAACTTAACTGTTTGGAAAAAAGAGATGGATTATTTCAAGAATAAGGGGTATGGTGTTCTCGCATTAGATTTTCGGGGTCATGGTAATTCAGAAATTCCTAATGAGTCCCAGAAATATAAACTTGTTAATTTTTGTAGGGATATTTTTGAGGTAATTAAAAAGGAGAAGATTAAAAAATTTAGTTTTATTAGTCACAGTTTTGGCACGGGGATCGCTGCAATTTATGCTAGTAAATATAAGTCTAGAGCACCAGAGTCTATAATCTTTATTGATGGGTCTACCCGTTATCCTTATGCACACGATAGGATTATGAACCTTAACCCTTATTTTGTTAAAGCATTGCGTTATGTTGCTTATCATCATGATAATAATCCCCAAGAATTTGAGAATGTAAAAGAATTTGATTTTTCTAAGGGGAAGATGGAACGCTTGATGGATATTGTGTTAACTATTTTTCGTATCTCTCCCGTTAGCGCTATAGTTAAGATTTTAGACAACACTGAAGTTTTTATTCAAAATAAAGAATCTTTTATTGATAATGCCGTGAGAAATTTCTCTGTGCCTGTCTTAGCTATTGGGTCAGAAAATGATAAAGTAACTCTTCCAAAAGAAACATATAGAATTAAGAAATTATATCCTAAAACAAAAGTTAAGATCTTGCCGGGAGCAACACATGAGGTCATAATTGATAATCCTCAAATAATTAATTCTTTAATAGATGAGTTTCTAAGTAAAGAAGTATTGAAGAACTAAGTCATTTCTTAACATATTTGTTTTTAATTTTTTCTGTCTTGAATGGTCCGGTCCGATATTTAAACAATTGAACATAGGGCTTAAAAGATTTTAAATCATCATGCAGACCTAACCTGTACGCTTTACTTATTTTAGCCATGCCTTTTTCAATCTGTTTTGCAATCTCTTTCTCAAGAACTTTTGTTGATTTAACCTTCTCTTGTAAATGTATTTGCACTAAGAAATGATGTTCTCCTTTATGATACTGTACTTTTGAAATCTGGAAACTCTTAATCTTTTTATATAGTGATTTGTTGTTCAATAAACTTTTTTCTACTTGTTGTGGATAAATATTAACTCCATCAACAGAAATAACTTCATCACTTCGACCAACAACCCAAATGAAAGGTAATTTTAATGCTCGTTTTTTATATTCTTGTTCATATTTATTCCGGAATTCTGGAAATGTTTCTTTTAACGTTTCAATTAGTTGGTTATAACTTTCTTTTCCTCCAGTGTCGTGAATTCTATATTTGACCTTTACTCCTACGTGTCCTCTTGTTAAGACAGTGGCATGAAATTCTTTTTTGCCTTTAATATTATCAATATAAAATCTTAATGGGTTATATTGAAAAACATGAGGAATTTGTTCAACACCAAAAATCTTTTTGGATTTTCCAGGATATTTTGCTAATAACTCTCGGATATAAATTGTTAGTGGTGTCTCCACTCCCATTCCAGTTTCTAAGTCCGAGGCGCCGTAAGAAGAAATTACTATTGATCCTTTTGCTACTTTACTTTTGATATAGTCTCTCCATCCTGGTATGAACCCTTCTCCTCCTGTAACAAAATCAACGTTGTGTTTTTTCCAATTGATTTTTCCAGTGTCTAAAAGATGTTTTAAGAAGGGTGGATATCCCCCAATTAGATAGTTGGGTTTGGTGCCGAACATTTTTATTGTTTGTACGACTTGTTCAATATCTGGTCCAATATTCTTAACTATACTAAATGGCTCGAATGCATAACAGAATGAATAACTTGTTGTCCAAGCTCCTAATGTCCAACAGCTAATAACAAGATGTTGTTTATTTCCAAATATGTAACGGCTTTCAAATTGAGCATCTTTTCTAATTTCGTTTTCTTCTTCAATTGTTCTAAACCAATTTGTGGGGTACTTTGAAGTTGAACCAGAACTTTCTACAATCATTCCTCCTTTTGTTGGAAGAAGATGTTTTTCAGTTCTCTCAATTAAGGGATATTTTCTAATATAATTATCTTTATCTAAGTAGGGTAAGAGATTGTTGAACTCACTAATATTCTTAATACTTTTAATTCCTTTTTCTTCAAGAACAGTTTTGTATGCTGGAACTTGTATTTTTGCTTTTTTATAAATTTTCAATGCTTTCTTTTCACTTAATCTTTCTAATAGTTCTGGGTCTACTTTCTCTAGAAAACTACTTGTAACTTTATAATTGTCACTAGAATTATGTAATGCTTCAACAAATTTAAGAGGTACAAATGAGTAAAATCCTTTCTTCATTAGCTTAAGTTCTTCTGGAGTACAGATATATTTAAATATCTCTTACGACTGACTAGTGGTACATGCCTTCAAAAACCATTGTGGATCCCACTTTATCTTCTCTTACGCTAGGTTGGATAGTCGCCCATGCAGTAGATCCATCTATTCTTAAAGGAACAGAATTTAATGGTGACGAGATTCCAGCTATTGAACATTTTGCACAAATGGATGGGGCGGACTTTTATGAACGTTTTGTTCGTTATGTCGGAAAAAGGGTTCCTAGTTTTGCTGAGGATACAGGAAAAAAGTTATTAGATACTAATGGACGGTTAACACAAGCTGATTTTAAAAAAATAAAAGCTTGTTTTGAAGAATTAAGTGGTGTACGTAATCCTTGGTATCAAAAGTTTTTAGGTCGGGTAATTCCAACTATTGCTTCTGGTCCCACATACCTTGCACAGATTTTAGCTTCTCCAGCAATGGCAATTAAAGGGGTTCCTGGAATTAACAGAAAACTAAATGATGATCAGAGGGTAGTTGTTGAACGTGCAAAAGTTGAGAAAGAAGGGGGAAAAATTCTTTCTAGAGCAGCAATTCAGCATTACATCTTGCCTAGTAATGTTGATCGTTATCTTACTATGGTTACTGTTGGAGCTGCTTATGGAGAAGGATTACCTCAATTATGGGGTATGGCTAATGTGTTTGGTGAAGCAAGATTTACTGATGTTCAAATGAGAATTGATGAATTGGTAGAACGAGATTTTGCTTATTTAAGAATTAATTTAGAACAGCAAGGTGATAGGGTTATTGTTAACGGAAAATCAGTTGGAAGAAGAGTTAGTTTGGAAGATATCTTAACTTTCTCTCCTAATGAAGATTATTTAGAACGTTCACTTGCAGAATTTTTGAGTGGTTTCGCAGATGGAATTGATTTACGTCCAGTTTTAGTAGAAGAGGATTTTTATGTTAATGATGAATTAGTTTTTCCGGCAGGAAATTATGGTATGCCTTGTACTCGTTTTGAATTAGAAGTGCCTCATCCGGGATTATTATCAAGGATGGGTCATACAACCTCCGCTTTATTTGGTCGTTTGGCTGATTATTTTAGAAGAGAACCAGAAGGAGTTTATGCTCAATTAAGTAAGTTAAGTAAGCGTGAGATTATTGGAGACTTAACTACTGGAAGAGAGAGAGCTGAGAAAGATGCTGCTTTATCACGGGCACAAGAAGCAGAAGCGAGAGCAGAGACTGCCGAAGCCAGATTAAATGAGGAAAGAGCACAAACAGAAATTCAAAGATTAAGAGATAACGTCTCTGCACAATCTAGGGACTTAGAAACTAGAATGAGAATGCAGGATCAAAATAAAAGACAAGCTCATCATATAAAGGGATTGGCTGTAAGAACAATTGCGAAATCTATGCCTTTATTGAGGGAATATTTATCTTCTCATGTGGAGGTTGTTTCTTCTGCAGGATTAAGTATGGCGGATGTAAAGTATTCTGGGCCAAAACAATATGGTTTTGAGGATCCCCTTTTGAAAACTTTGGACGGGTTGCTTGATGGGGCTCTTGAACTGCCGGGTAATATCAAACAGGCGGTTGATTATTTAATGCTAGAACGAGAAAAAATCGAATATGCTATGATTATTATGGGAACTTTTGATCAAAGTAGATTAGAAAACATTCGAGTTAAAGATTATGTCCAAAAAGCTATTTCAGCGGTTCAAGGAATGAAGCGAGGAGAAGTTAAGATTATTGATGCTGTTCCGGAAGATGTTTATCTTCGAATTAGTCCCCATGATTATGAACTTACTTTAACCAACTTAATTGATAATGCAGTCTTAGCTTCTTTGGGAGGAGCAGTTGCAATTGGCGCAGAATATGATGGTGCTCATACTGTTCTTGAAATTGATCAAACTGGGCCGTTATATGAGGATAAAGCGATGGAATTAAATGGTGGAGTTGCTAAATCTACCCGTTTAGATGAAGGTGGTAGTGGACAAGGGTCTAGAACTAGCCGATTATTTGCAAAAGAAAATAAAGGATCATTAGAGTATGTTGCTCATGGTGATAATGGTGGGACAACTAAATTAATTCTGTCAACAGAAGGGCCAGTGTTTTGAATCTAATTCTTTAAATCTGAGAATAAAATAATCAATAAAAAAGAATAAGAGAAAAATAAATCAAAGAAAAGAATCTAATCTTTAAGTAGATCTAATAATCTGCCTTTCTTATCATCTTTAATAGTACGCTTCCTTTCTAGGTGGGCTGCATTAAGTGGGTCTTCTGCATTTCCAGAAGCATATAATGCTAACCAATCAACGCCTTGTGTTCCATAATCTCCAGATTTAGCTAATCCATGAACTGGTAGGGTTGCTGCTCTAGCAAATTTTGCGTTTGGACTTTCAGGATTAATTTGAGCTGCATATGAGGTTCTAACACAAATTGCTTCTAATCTATCATATCCTGGAACTTTCCTTGTTCGAGAAGCGTCGATAGAAGCAACCACATCTGAGCCATCTAATTGTAATGGTTCTTCAACAGTACCTCTCTCAAGTCTACCTGGACGAGGAATAGTTCTCTCGGTGTAGTCAAAATCAACAAAAGCAACAGCTCTTCTTCCTTCTCCTATTTGTTGGAATTTCCTAGTCATATAAACGTGATTACTTGTATGTCTTGGATCAACTGCAATTACTTCAGTTCCATGTTCGCTAAATGCGGTTCTTGCTGCTCTAATAATATCAATTTCATCTTCAACAATTAGTACTGTAAAATTTTTAAGTGCAGCGTAATCTGCAACTCTGTTGCCTGCTAACTCCATAGGGCCATCTACTTTGTAAGGTGTTGTGTTTGTTGTTCCGTCGTTTTTATCATTGCCTGCCATTTTAATTTTCTCCCGCGATCATTATTTACTACTGGGGGTGAACAACTACTTATAAACATTTATATTTTGTAGTATACAATCATGACTGGGTGACTAAATAAACTCCTGTTTGGTGACAAAAAAGGAGGCCTGGAAAATATCTATTGTAATCTAGAATTGTATAAATAGTTGTTTTTAATATTATACTTCAAAATGGATCCAAGACTATTTGCTTTAATGCTAAAACTAGCAGTTTCTTCTCCTGAAGATGCCATTAATCCTGAAACAATTTTACAAAGACTAGAATTCAGGCAACAAGTAGCAATTACTGCTCCTTTTGATTCAAAAAGCTTGGTTCAATTGCCTTCTCTTGAAGTTGGAGATAGTTCCAAAACAGCAGAACCTCTTTTTGCTAATGTTCCTATGAATTTAGAAGATGAAGCTTTAAGAGAACTAGCTGCTAAAGATCATTCTTTAATCTTAGCTCCTGATCATACTCTTAGTTTAGGCATACAATTTGAATTTAATCCTCATTTCTTAGATGATCCTATGGATGATTATGTGAAGAAAACAGTTGCTCATTTACAAGCTTTTGACGACAAATACAGAAATGAATTTGTTACTGTAGATAATTATGGTATGGCTATGACTTTGAGAGGAGAATGGCGTTTTAATAACTTTCCAAACATTGCCGGATTTGGAGATGATTTAGCGATTGTTGTAGATAATAGTTTCTTCTCAACTTTTGGTCAGTGGATGACAGGCAGTTCTTATGATGAACCTGTTTTTGGTCCAATTGAATTTGGTCCTACTGACTCTCAATGGAAAAGAAGAGTTAATTTGGACTATCGTTTAAAGGTTGGAGCTGACTGGAGAAAAATGTTTTCAGTTGGTAAAGAAACTAAGATTGGCCCATCTATTGAAGCAAAGGTTGGATATTGTTTATTGTGGACAGATACAGAATTAGAAATTTATAACAGGAGTAACGACCTTTATGATAATCTTGGTGTTGATATAGTTAATACTGCCTTGAAAACTCATCGACATAAGTTTACCAGAGCCGAGGGATTTGGACATGGAATTTCTTTTGATGCATTAGCTAAATTAAATGTTCAACATGGAAATTGGGCTTTTTGGATTGGTGGTGGTTGGCAATCAAATAACATTCCTAATTATAATGTTAATATTAGACAGTTTGGTGGTGGATCTCCTGGACAGGAAATGCAAGAATTAACTGATCCCATGTATGATATTACTGATCCTGACACTGGTGAAAAGTTGGCTGGTCATACTCAGTACATAAGACAAGGCCCTGTGTTTTTAATTGGGTTTGGTTACAATATACATTCCTTTGGGGGAAAGACCTTTACCAATGATCGGGGAGAAGAAAAAAATCTTTTAGTTCCAACAAGGTTATTAAAATAAGGTATTGTAAGCTTAAATGTTCTAATTGTTTGTTGGACTAAGCAAAGCGCAAGTCGCACTTCTTTGAATGCAAAAAATGAAACGAGGATTTCATTTTTGCACAGAAATTAAATCGTAGTTTAATTTCTTGTGATAGGGTTTTGTAAAGCCTATTTTCAGTTAACTATTTAAATTAAGATTAATTACTTTGTGTTATGGTGGTATTTGTTAACGTTAAAGAAGCTGATGTTAATACATTATGTAAGAATGGATTCTCTAAAGAAGATATCAAAACAATTTATGAAGAACACCGTTTACGTTATAAGGACATAACTTTAGTTCATTATACTTCTGGAAAATTATTATTGCAAGGAAAAGACTCTTCAGTTACGGAAGTTGCCAAGATTATTAAAAAATTAGGAATTGGTGAGGCAGTTAAATCTGAAAGTTTTCGTAAAGAGGATGGGATCATTATTGGTACTGATGAAACTCTAAAGGGAGATACTTTTGGAGGATTAGTAGTTGCAGCAGTTAAGGCAGATAAGGAAAAACGCCAGGAACTGATTAGATTAGGTGTAGCCGATAGTAAGACATTAAGTGATAAAGAAATTCTTCCCATGGCCGATAAAATTCGTAAGATCGTAGAATGTCAAGTTAAGGCAATTCTTCCCGAAGAATATAATCGTAGCGAAGGCTTAACTAATTTAATGAACAAAATGCATAAAGAAGTTGCTAATTATCTTAAACCCGGAAAACATATTGTTGACAAGTATCCGGGGTGTAGTGTTGGGGATATAGCTGAGGAGAAAGCCGAAGATAAGTATGTAGAGGTAGCAGCAGCTTCTATCTTAGCTCGGGCAGCTGGATTAAGGCAATTAGACTATTTAAGCATGAAAGCTGGCTTTACAATCCCAAAAGGAAGTTCTCACGTTAAATTAGCACTAATAGAGATGAAGGAAAGAAAATTAAATCCTCGAGAGTTTGTTAAATTACACTTTAAAAACGTACAAGAGTTTCTTAAATAAATGCACTCTTTCTTCTTGTGATTAATCTGGATATATGCCAGAATTCTTAAAGTAATTTGTGAACATCCCAAAACATTTATAAATGACCCATATTCTTAGAGTCTAATCATGAAAATACCTAAAACTCTGAAAAGGCTTTGTAAAACTTGTAAAAAGCACACTCAGCATAAAGTGGCTCAAAACAAGAAGAAACAAGCTAGTCCTTTAAGTCGTGGTTCTAAAGTTAGAGCAAAATTAAGGGGCGCTGCTAAGGGACATGGTAACTTAGGAAGATATTCAAAGCCCGCCGTAACTAAATTTAAGAGGACGGGAGCTAAAACTACTAAAAAAACAGACTTAAGATATACTTGTAATGTTTGTAAGAAAGCTTCATGTCAAAAAGCAGGTATTAGAGCTAAGAGGGTTGAATTCGTATAAAATGGTCAGTACAAGCAAATTTATAAAAGTAAGATGTGCAAAGTGTAAGAATGAACAGATTATTTTTGGGAACGCTTCCCAAGTTGTTAGTTGTTTAGTTTGTAATAAAGAATTAGCCTACCCTACTGGTGGAAAATCAAGAATTTCTGGAAGAGTTTTAGAAGTTTTAGAATAACTTTATTATTCTAAGTTTTAGAATAAATCTCTATTTCTCTTTTAATTCAAAATATTTGTTTAAGTAACACTTATACATTGCTCCAATATTAGGTGGAATTTCTTCAATTGAATTAATAAGCAGTATATTAGAAAAATGTTCTTTATTTGGTTGTAATTCTTGTTTAGTATTAACTTTAATTAAATATCCTGAAGAAATATCTTGTCTATCTTGTTCAGTTTTGAATTTCCCCACAAATTGTGTTAATAATCTCTTGTTCTTCAAATCAACTATTAATCCTAATTCTTGTTTAGCAATTCTTTTTAATGTGTCATCAATACTCTCTCCTTTGAGCATTCTTAGTCCTGGCAAGGCCCATTGGTTTTGATATGGTGCAATAGTTCTTTTAACTAAAATAACTCCTTGATCATTATATTCAATTATTAAATCAAACGTGGGAATAACTGCCCATCTCAGAATTTGTTCAAAAACTTCCTTTGGTGCGTAATTAGGATGCATTTTAAAGAAAATGGGTTATTGTGATTTTAATAAATGTTTCCAATAACATTTATAAAGTAACTACTATCTGTAATAATTATGTTTTATAGGAAGGAAGGATCTCCGGAAGAGAATGAAATTGTACTATGTCAAGTAACTAAAATTTATCCTAACTCTGTTTTTGTTAATTTATTAGAATACAAAGATTCTGGTATGGTTCACATTTCTGAGGTTTCCCCAGGAAGAATTAGAAATTTAAGAGATTATGTTAGCGAAGGTAAACAGATTGTTTGTAAAATTATCAAAATTGATAAAGAAAGAGGGCACATTGATTTGTCTTTAAGAAGAGTAAATTCTAATCAAAGAAAAGAGAAACTTGAAGAAATTAAACAAGAACTTAAGGCAGAAAGCATTCTAAAAAGCGTTTCTAAGAAAGTTAATATGCCTGTTGCTGATGTTTATAAGAAAGTTAGTGAGCCTATACTAAAGGAGTATGTTTACCTTTATGATGCCTTTAGAGATGTTGCTGAAGGAGAGACTTCATTAGAAAAGTTGGGTGTTATCCCACAAATTGCTAAAGAACTTAATGGTGTTATTCTTGATAAATTTAAACCAGATAAGATTATAATTCAAGGGCAATTAGAACTTCGAACTTATGATTCTGTAGGAGTAGATAAGATTAAGAAGACTTTACAAGCAATTGAAAAGGTTTCTGAAACTATTTCAATCCATTACCTTGGTGGTGGCAGATATAAAATCCTTATTGAAGATTTTGATTATGTTCCTGCTGAGAAAAACTTGAAGAAAGTTCAAGATATTGTTGACCAATTTAATGACAAGTTGTCTGAAGCAAAATTTGAACGAGAAAAGAAAGATTAGAAAATGAGTAAACATATTTACAAATGTATTTCTTGTGGAAAGTATACCACTAAAGAAGAATGTTCTTGTGGCAGTAAAGCAATCCTTCCTCGGCCACCTAAATTCTCATTAGATGACAAGTATGCAGATCTTAAAAGAAAAGTTAAGAAAGAAGAGCTAGTTAAGAAAGGTTTGTATTAGTTTTCTTTCTTTGGTTAAATAAATATGCTCCACTAATTAATGCAGTTATGCCTCCTCCAAAGAACCCTAGCATATAACCTACTCCTGAAAGATCTTCAGATCCCCAAACGTTGGCTTCTGATTGTATTTCTTTTTTTTTAACGAATTGATTATATTCCTTTATTCTGCTGCAATAATCTCCCTCAACAGGTTCAAAGTCATAGATTGTGTCACCAATGTTTCTTTGTTCATGAAGCAACTCTGAACGTATTTTCCACATTTCTCTAAAGTCTTCACTTTTTTCGTTCCAATTATGAGTGGCTAAATTCTGCCCGCAATAAACAAGACCAATTAATCCTAAAGCGGTTGTTCCTACTGCAATTTTATCTTTTAATGTCATTATATCCTCAAAACACCAGAACCCATTAGATATTCTTCTCAGCACTAATATAAAACTAATTGTTTTATTTTTTACAATAACAAAGTTTATAAAAACAAGGGATTTGTGTTGATTATGGATAAATTAGATCGCAAAATTTTACTTGAATTAATGAATAACTCAAAAATCCCACTAACACAATTAGCTAAGAAACTAAAAAGATCTAGAGAAATGCTTTTATATCGAATAGAAAGACTAAAAGAAACAGAAGTAATTATAGATTTTGTTACTGAGATTAATTTAGAAAAACTTGGTTTTGTTGGCGCAGCAGTATTTTTGACAGTAAAATCTAAAGCGGATAAGAAATTTAGAGAATATTTAGTCCGGTCTCCCTATGTTTCCTGGGTAGCGGAGCATTCTGGAATCTGGAATTATGGATTATCCTTTTATGGGAAGAATAAAACTGAAGTTAATAAAAGAATCAAAGAATTACATCATCAGTTTAAGGAAGATATTACTAATTATAGGACTACTTTTCACCGAAATAACCATTTCTTTTACGAAAAGTATTTCTCTAGTATTATTAGAAAGTCAAAGAAAAAAGTTATTGATTATAATCCAGACAAACTTGATATTAAAATCTTAGAGAAATTATCTTTAAACTCAAGATTGGATTCAGTCCAATTAACTAAATCCGTTCCTTTAACTGCACAAGCAATCCGTGACAGAATAAGAAAATTAGAAAGTTCGGGAATAATAAAGAAATATTCTATTTTTGTTGATGTTTCTAAGCTCGGAGCTTATCAATATAACATTTTCATTGATAATGGCAAAAATAATGTTCTTTCTTATCTAACTGAACATCCAAAAGTATCTTTTATTGCTGAATATGAAAACAATCCTTTCTTAGAATTTGGTGTTTTTATTAACAATCCATATGATTTGAGAAAAATATTACAAGAGATTGAAGAGGTATTCCCCGATAATAAAATTCTTGAAGTTTCTTTGTTCCAACAAGAATTAGTTTCGATTGGTCCGCCTAAGTGCGTTTTTGAATAATGTATTAGTTTAATTTCATATCCCCTCATCAACTGGCATGAGCGGTACTGGAAGATTAAGTTTTAATTGGTATGGTCTTCCAATAGGAATGTTTGGGCTTGCTTGTTCATATTGTATTTTTTCTTTTGCATAACTAATCTTACCTAATCGAAATGTTAAAGCAAATGCATCATAATAATTAAATGCATTCCAGGAGGTTTCTTGTGGTTGCATCCAGATATTAATTATCCCTTCTCCTTTAAGATGTTCGTAAAGAAAATAACTAACTGTTTTATGCCTTTCTTTGCTAGGAAATCCTAGTTCATTCATTTCAGGAATTATTCCAGGAAGAGCTTGCATTACTCCCCCAATAATAATTAACTTTTCATTGGGATTTTCTTCTAAAAAATCTCTTAAATATTTAAAAGAAGCCTCATTTCTTTCAGAAGGATCCTTTCCCTTATTAGATTGATAAAACATCAAGTTAATCCCTAGTTCTTTTGCTGTATTAATAATTCGGCCATAACCAGCATCCCAATGGCCATGACACATACCTTTGAAATCTCTTTCTAAATCTGTTGTTTGGTTAAGACTTTGCAATCCTTCCATAGCAATATTGTTCCACCCCATCTGTTGATAATAAGGAAGTAATCTTGTTATAAAATCAGTATCAAACTGTTCTCCCATGCCTTTATCATGTGCTAGTCCATATTGATGAACTCTGTCTTCATTCATACGACTTACTAAAGAATCCAAAGACATTTGGTCGGAATCTTGGTTGGTTCGAATCTGTCTTTCTTTTGGAGGTAAATCCTTGTGTGGGTCAACATATTCTTTAGTAACTGGCTCACCATCAAAAGACATGCCTATAGAATAAGCTGGAGGACTAAATGTTAATGCTCCTAGTAATAACAAAAGACTACTTCTTTTCATAAATTGCCTCATAAACAAAGCCATTTATTAATTATTTGGTATATTTATATAATCTCAATAGTATATTAACTCAGGTTCACAACTTTTATTAATTCTAAGATTATACTAAGAGTTAGGTGATAACAACATGTCTCTGAAAAGACTTCTTTTGGACAAAGTTCCAAACAATATACAGCAAGAACCGCAATTTATAACCTTATTGAGCCACATTAAGGTACACAACATTGAAAATAAAGAGCATTTAGAGAAGTTTATCTCACAGCAGATTGATATTGTGGATAATTGGATGAAAGAGAATAAAAGTATTGCTAGTGTTAAAACATTTAAAGATAAAGCAACTCAATTAGACATGCTCAGGAAATTTGACGATTTAACTACTAATTTCCTTTAAATAATTTTATTTTTTTAAAATCTAGAACATTAAAGTAATTACCCAATAAGTTAGTAATCCTAAGAATGCTCCTGAAGAAATGTCAATCCAATCATGTTTCTTTAGATATGCTCTTGATAACATTACTAATAAAGCTATTAAAAGAAAGAATAATGAAGTGTATAGGTGTTGAAACTTAAATATAAATACTAGGGCTAAGAACATAGCTCTGGCAGCATGTAAGCTTGGGAATGATGAAGCATCTAAGCGTTCAATCAAATTTTTATAATTTTGTTTATTTGGTCTATCTTTGAAATAAAAAGTTCTAATCAAAATTGTTACTATAAAAGTAATTAAACATCCCACTAAAAGAACTTTAAACATTAAAATGTCTTGGATGGCTAAAAAGAATAAAAGTAAAAGGCTATAAAAAACTAAACTTCCCAATGCAGTTATTTCCTGTACAGGGTTAACATTAATGTTAAATTTTTTAATCATTTTAGTTTATAGTGGGTCTCCATTAAAATTGAACTTTTTAATTCATCTATCTGCGAACTATATCTAAAATTCCTTGGGGAATTTTAGTTTAAGTTAAGAGTTAGTTCATCTCCAGTTATTCCAACACTACTAGCTGTTCCAGACATGTCTAAGCTCGTATCTCCTTCCCTTACTAAATTCAACTCTCCCATGAATTTGTACAGGCTCAATTCTTCATTATCTAGAGAATATTGCAATTTATCTCCAATCTTTAATTCACCATTACCATTTGGAAGATCTAATTGTTTAAGCTCTAATCCCTTAACACCTAATGTTGCGTAATCTAAATCTTCAAAAGAAATTTTAATCTCTCCTTTAGATTTTAAGGCAATATCATTAACAGCAATTGTTTTTGCGATTCCATTAATCGAAACTCCTCGGTTATTAAATTCAATATTCCCTTCAAAACTCTCAATCTTTAAGTTTACAGATTTAAGATTATTTAACTCTAAATGATCATTATTAACATTAATTTTTGTATTTAAATCATCAAAAGTTAATTGAATCTCTTCTAATTTTGCATCTTGGTTAATTTCTGGGATTAAGTCAAATGAGAATTCTAATTGGATGTTCTCTTTGCTTTTATCCACTTTTTGAACTTCAATTACATCTTCGTCTGTTGTGCTTGTAGAAAAAATGGAATTACTTTTAGATGATTCTCCTACAACGGCAGGATCATCAGAACCTCCAACAAAAGCACTGGTTAAACTAACTCCTTCAGTTTTATTGTTTAAGAAAAGGAACAAAAAGATAGCTCCAATTACAAGTGTAATAATTACAATATAATTTCTAGTATGATTCTGTGATATATGATGTTGGCCTAACATTATTCTTCCACCTCGTTTTATTAATAATACATAACTATTGATATTTAATAAACTTTTTGCTTTTGTAGGCTAATATGATCGCCTCATTATTGTCTTAAGGTCAAAATTCAATGTGTTTTAACATCTGGTGCGTTACGGGGGGATGCCCCATCCGGGGACGTAGCACTTTCTAAATAAACTTAAGGAATTTTGAAGACAAATTAGAGGCTTTCATATTAGCCACTTTTACAACCTCTATTGAGAACTTTTGTAACTTAAAATTAATTATTAGAACTTATTAGCTAATTGTGGAATTACTTTTTTCTCCTATCTGGATGTTTACTACTTTCAATTAGGTCTTCAATCATTTCCATTACTAAATGTGGGTTAGATACATCTTTAATTTCAAATGTGTTCGTACCACCACCTACAACAAAAATTGCCCCATATCCTAAAATTCTTTGGATTCTGCTTTGTTTAATATTGATATCTGGAATAAATCCTAATGCATGAAAATAAAGATTCTTTTTCTCTTGTTTTAACCAACCATTAACGATGATTAATTTGTCTTTTGTAACTTGATAACGCAGCATTATACGATGGATTTCTGCATATATTAGAATCATTAAACCCACTCCTAAAAGGAAGATTTGGGCTCTTGCAGTTAATGAGATCCCACTTAAATAAGATAATACTAAGAGGACTAGAATTGTAATTCCACACAAATATTCTACCCAAAATGCTTTTCTTGTACGAAATAATGTAAATGGAACTTTTTGATATTTTTCTTTCACTTCTTTTTGCATAAATCAAGGATGCTAAAAAGCTTTATATATTTTATGTTAAATGTATACAAAATGCCAGAATTACCTGAGGTTGAAACTATTGTAAGGCAACTTTCTAACAGAATTGTTGGCAAAGTTGTAAGGGATGTTAATATTTCTGATTCTAAGGTTGTTGATTTAGGAATTAAAGAAATAATTCCCTTTAAGATTAACAAAGTTTACAGAAGAGCTAAGTCAATTGTCATGGAATTAGACAATGGAAATAGTTTGTTAACACATTTAAGAATGACTGGTCATTTTCATTATAATAATTCTGAGAATTTTGAAGTTGGCCGGTTTAATTTTGAAGATGGTTCTTTCTTAACTCATAATTCTATTCGAAAGTTTGGTGGGATTAGATTGTTGAATTCTAACGAGTTAAGAAAAGAGTTTTCTAAATTAGGAGTAGAACCCCTTAGTAAAGATTTTACTTTAGAGAAATTCAATTCAATCTTGTTGAGGAAGAACAAATCAAATATTAAAACTCTTCTTTTAGATCAGAGCCAAATTGCGGGAATTGGAAACATTTATTCTCAGGAAGTATTATATTTTGCTGGAATAGATCCCAGAAAGAAAGTTTCTGAGGTTTCTGGAATTCATATTAAAAAATTACATTCTGAGATTATAAGAGTTTTAGACTTAGCTGTTAAGAATAAAGGGTCAACAGTTGATAATTATACAAATATTGATGGTGCAGGAAGTTATCAAGATCATTTAGTAGTTTATAATAAATTTCAATGTCCTAAGGCACATAAAATCCAAAAGATTAATATTGGTGGACGTGGTACTTCCTACTGTCCAACATGTCAAAGGTGATATAAAGATGTTAAAAAAATTGTTAAGTAAATTTAAGAAAAAAGAGGAAAAGAAGTATCCAAATAGGTTCTTAAAGTTCTATTATGAAAATCAAAATAAATTAAACAAAGAAAGAAGAAGCACCTATTCTGAGAAGAAAAAAGCCGGTATTTGTGTTCGTTGTAATAAAAAAGCGTTATCTGGAATTGTTTTTTGTGAACACCATAAGAAATTGCAAAAGAATTACAATAAGAAAGCTAGGAGTAAAGTTTGATCTATATTTTTTAATATTTTTCTTGTTCTGGAAACTCTTTAATTTTTCCAAAATAAAATACTTCTCCCTTATTTGAGATAAACACTTCAAATTCTGATTTATCTTTAACAAAGGGGCTATGGCTTGAATTTCTAACATCAGTTCCATAAGAAAGTGGATTTAAACTTGGTAGTACTAAAAGTTCTTTATTCTTCCACTTTCCTTTCAAAAAACATTTGTACTTTTCTAGTTTGCCTTGATCTTTTAATGTAATAGCTGGATGTTCATGGCCAATAATTATTCTTTTTGCTTCTGTCTCTATTAACTTATCTCCATGTAGAATTAACGTATCTTTAATTTGATATTGTTCAACTACATTAATGTCTTTTTGGGCGGCAATCGTTTTTAGAAAATTATCATGGTTCCCTTTAACAAAAATTAACTCTTTGCAGTTGTTTTTGATGAAATCAATCAATTTGAAAATATCTTTCCACTCCTGTTCTGAATTCTTACCAAAATCATGTTTCAGATCACCATTGATAATGATGGTTTTTGGGTTAGTTTTTTCAATGATAGAAGTTATCTTTTCAATAATCTCTTTCGTTTGGAATTTTGGTACAAATATGCCTTTTTTGTGCATCTGTTCTTCATAGCCAATATGTAAATCTCCAAATATTAAGGTGTGTTCCTTTTTAAAGTAAAGTGCTAAGTCAACAATCTCTATGTCTTTAGATATTTCCATTCTTTCTTTCTTTATGCAAAATCTATCAAAAATCTTTCGGTGATTTTTGGAATATTCCGGAGACTAGTTTTTCTCCAAAATATTTATAAAGCAAACCTTTATTTTATTAGCTATTGCCCCAGTGGCTTAGCGGTTAGAGCATGTGAGATCTTTCCTACGATTTGGGATTGGTTCCATGAAGCTGTTAACCACAGGGTCGCAGGTTCAAATCCTGCCTGGGGCGCACAAGAAGGTCACTTCGGTGGCCTTCTACTTTCTTTAATTTAGAGGGATTACTAAAACCAATTTCTTGTAACCACAATTGCAAATTCTTCTTTCCTGGGATTTCTAACCTGTGGTTGCCTTTTCCTTTGTGACTTACAGAACCATAAAACCCATTTTCTTTTAACTTAAGGAGAATTTTTATTAGGAATTCTTTGGATTTGCTAGAAATTTCGATTCTAGGATAGTGTGGATAAGTCTTGTTTTGTTTACTAAATACAATGCACCCATCAGTATCTACAAGCCCTCTCATAAATGCAAAGAAGTAACTATTGTTTACATATATTTCTTCGGGCACTTTTAGAGAATTATATTTTTCCCCTATTGGGAGATATTTAGATAATTCCTCAAATATTTTCTTATCAGAAAACTTAATGAATAAAGCATGTTCTTTTTTTCTTTCTCCTATTTTCACTTCTTTATTAAAAACATCTTTGAAAAGAACTTTTGTTGTCTTATGATGATATTCCCAATCGTCTGTTTTGTGTCCACAGATGTAAATATATTTCGCTTTTCCAGTGTGTGACAAACATCCGTCTCCTGCCATAATTCCAATTAGTTCTGAATATTTTTCATTCATCTTTAAATCATCACTCTTAACTGCCGTTAAATTACTTAAATGATTTTATGCGTTGCAAAAAATTATATTAACGGTAATCTCACATTAGATTTGGTGATTTATATATCTTGTCTGGGGTTGACCAGTGGGTTGTGGCTTTTTATGATCTCTTGGTTATGTTCTCTTCGGGGGCGCACCTTTTTTCTTAGAATTATCCATAAACTATGCTTCTAGCGAGTTCCATTCTGCAACCAGGAAGGAAAAGTTGAGACTTGTATACACCATGGGGCTTTTTGAATGCAGCCTCTGCAAGAATTCCCATCAAGTCCCTTCCTGCTATTTTAATGTCTTCTGGACTCTGCCCTGTTCTATTGTGAATTTCTGTTACAGAGAATTTTGGATGCCAATTATTTCCATGTTTGGCTCTTAATTCTGCGCTTCGATCTAAAATGTATTTTAATGTTGGTAGAGATGATTCCTCAAATTCATCTTCAAACAAAAACTTGCCATCTTCTTGGATATTATCTATTGCAGAGTTGACAGCATCACCTACATCCGGAGAGATGTAAAGTGCTTCTTGTCGATTTACTTTTACATTTCTTACATCTACCATTTTTCCACTAAGGGTAACTCTTAAATCTCCTTTATTTCCTAAACTTGGTTTCATATCTAAGCCAACTTCTACTCCTGTAGGAGCAGCCCCTTCAAACTGTTCGTAAACTACGCTTACTAATCCATATAGATGTTGTTGTAATTGGGCTTGAATTTGTTTTCTAGTAAACCCCTTAAGTTCCCCTCTACTTGCAGAATATCTATCAAAAGGAGTCGCTGATCCATATAGATTTTGTGGGGGGGGATTAGTTAATTGTCTCTGGCATTTTTTAAGATGTTGTTGGACATTTGTGAAAAGGTCATCTGTCATCCATTCTTCGTCAAGTTCCTCTTCAAATGTTGTATTAAACTCATCTCGAGACATTCCACTTATTCTAGTTAAGAATCTAATCTCTGCTTCAATCGGCTCTCTTCTTTCTTCTAAACTTTCTCTCCACAGTGTCCGGATGTTAGCCAAGAGGTCCATAGGTTTTTGTGGGATCGAGAATGAATAGGGAATTAATACCATAAATTTCTAATATCAGTTCTTTTTTATAAAAATTACTATTATTTAGTAGGAATGATGTTGTAGTTATCTTATCAAAACCTTTATAAACTCTAGTGCGTTAATGCATAACGTCAACGTTGTGCGTTAGAATGGGGAAAAAAGAGGCAGTAATTAATCTTCTAAAGAAGAACACAGATGGTCTTACTATAATAGAGATAACTAAATCCCTAAAGATTTCTAGAAACACTGTTCCCGTCGTCTTGGCAGAACTTAAAGGAGAAGGAAGGATTAGAATTCGTCCAGTCGGAAAGGCGAAGTTACATTATTGGGGTGGTGGCAAATGAACCATTCCATAAAAAGCCATAAAGAACTTTTCATCTTAACCCTTACTCTTATTGTACTTTGTGTTGGCTTCTTTTCAATTAGTAATGTTACAGATTTTAGTTTGAACTTTGGAGACTCAAATTTACTTACGGGTGCAGCTATTGGATTGCAACCTATTGATGAAGAAATTGTAAGTGGTGAACTTCCAGAAATTACAATTGATGAAACGGTTCAAGAAAATCTTGCAGAAATAAACCAAACACATAATGAAACAGACCTCAAAGAAATAATTGACAAGCCCTCTTCAGAAGGACCAATTGACCTCCCAGTTGAAAGTCCTTCTGAACTTGGTTTGCCAGTTGAACTACCAGATAATCTTGAAGATAGTAACAAAACAAATCAAACAGAAGAAAATATTGAAATCATTATTCCTCCTGAAGAAGTTTTAATTAATGAAACTTTAGTAGATTTTATTCATGAAATAATTGAAATAAATGAAACGTTAGAACTCAATGAAACAATTGTTGATAATGTTACTAAAGAAATCATCGAGAACATAACAAATATTGATGAAACAATTGAAAATAATACTATTAAATTGATGGAAGATTTAGTTATTATGGCCGACTCCATTAATCCATTAATTAATTTTACTTTTCCAACTCCTAACAATGGATTTAGTACCATAAACACTTCTATTGAAATTAACGTTTCTATAGTTGAGGAAAACCTAAGTTCTATAATCTATAATTGGAACGGAACTAATTTTACGATGTATAATAGTAGTTTGATTTTGATGTATAATTTTGATAATATTTCTACCTTAGGAGAGAATTCAACTTATATTGTTGATATGAGTAGCTATGGAAATAATGGGACAGTTAGTTCAGGAAATTTAAGTTCTTCTGGAAAATATGGTGGGGCCCTTGGAATTGGTTCTGTTACAGTACCTAATAATGCACATTTTTCTTTACCAATAAGAGCCTCTTTTTGGATCAATCCAGCTTCTCTTGGTTCGAGTTGGTCTTGGATCTTTTTTAAATATGGTGGTCCGGCTCAAAGTTGGGATGGTGCAGGCATAGAAACAAATGCCGCTAATAATATTGGGGTCTGGTTGAATGGAGCATCGGAAACTACTGCTTGGTCAACTAGCACAATTCCTGTAGACGGCTGGAGTCATGTTTATACAGAAATAGTTAATGGGGGTGACAATTTAATATATGTAGATGGGATTCTTGTGCTAAACCAATCTATTAGTGTTGGGAGTTATATTGAATCAGTAGATATGATCATTAATTCTGGATTTAATGGCAGCATAGATGAAATGAGATTTTGGTCACGTTCTTTATCCTCTCAAGAGATTTATCAAGATTATATCTCTAACTTAAACAAATTTAATCAAACACAATGGTATATGTATATTAATCAATCGAAGAATGCAACTATTGGGTTGGATAATGCTACTTATACTTACCAAGCTTTTGCCACAGATGGTTCTGGAAATGCTAATGCTACTGAACAGAGAACAATTACAATTGGTTCAACAACAACCCTTCCTCAAATAAGTTTTATCAATAATACTCCTGTAAATGGTACTTCACAATTAGCAACCAATGTTGAAATTAATGTTTCTATCGTTGAATCTAATTTAAGTTCTCTAATTTACAATTGGAATGGAACCAACTTTACAATGTATAATGATTCATTAATGTTAATGTATAATTTTGACAATCTTTCTGCTTTAGGAGAAAATAGTACTTATGTGTTTGATGTTAGTGGGAATAATAATAATGGGACTGCTGTTGATAGCCCCGTTTTTAATAGCACTGGTAAGTATGCGGGAGCATTTGAATTTGATGGAATAGATGATTACATCAATACCTCCTATTATGGAGAAACTAAAACACTATCATTCTGGTTTAAAACAAAAGACTTTGACACTATGAAAGGATTATTTGGTCAAAGATATGATTCTGTTGAAGAGTCTGGAAATTGGCAAATGCATTGGGATAATGATGCGCCTAATACTAAATTGAGGATTTATACTTATGATTCGGGCGTTAGTGGAGGTGATATGGTAACAACTACTACTTTTGAGACAGACACTTGGTATCATGTTGTGGTTACTTCAGAAGTTAGTGATGTTAAATATTATGTGAATGGTGTTTTTGATGGTAATTATTCTTGGATGGATGTTGTGTTAGGTGGCGGCGGTAACGATGATAATCTTGTTATGGGAGGAAGCTTTGGAAATACGGTTCTTTATCCTTTTAACGGAACATTAGATGAAGTAAGAGTTTGGAATAGAACTTTAAGTGCTGATGAAGTTTACCAACAATATGTTTCTAACTTAAATAAATTTAATTCTACCCAATGGTATCTGTCTGTTAATCAAAGTAAAAATGCCACTACTGATTTAAGTCTGGGTAATTATACCTATCAAGCATTTGCTACCGATGGTTCTGGAAATGAAAATAGTACTGAAGAAAGAAACATTGAGATTATTTCAGCAGCTTCTCCAGCAGCTACGCCCTCTTCCTTGTTATTAGATCAAATTTATCCCACTACAAATATTAACGTTTCTCAGCACGAATGGTTTAACGTTACTGTTAACATTACTTGCTCGGGAGGAGATTGTGGAGAAGTTAATGTTAGTCTAGATCCTGCCAGTACTACTGAGTACAATTTTACTACTTGTGGCGCTACTGGAGTTTCAGGCCCTTCTCAAGCAAATTGTGTGACAAACTATTCTGGAACAACTTTAGAAGGTTTGGTAAATGTAAGCGGAGGTATTCAAAATTGGACCATTCCTGCAACAGGAACTTATACTATAAAAGCTTTAGGGGCTGCGGGAGTTCAAGGAGGGTCTGCAAGTGGAAGTGGTGCTTATGGAGCCCAGATAGAAGGTACATTTGTTTTAACTGAGGGGACTGTAATTGATATTTTAGTGGGGCAAGCAGGATCAAGAGACGGAACTTATGGCGGCGGCGGCGGTGGCGGAACTTATGTTATCGATTCTACTAATAACGATATTTTAGTTATTGCTGCCGGTGGTGGTGGAGCAAGTATTCGGTCTTCAACTTATACTAATGGAAGAAATGCAACCGCTAATATTACAGGTACTTACGGATCGATTGATAGCACTTTAGATTATGCTGCTCCTGGAACAAGTGGTAGTGGTGGTGCTTCCTCTGGTACTGCTCCGGGTGGTGCTGGTGGTGGTTATAGTGGCAATGGTGTTGGTACTGGTTCCGGTTTATCTTATTTGAATGGCGGGACTGGCGGATCTGCAAATCCTGGAAGTTCTGTCGGAGGATTTGGTGGCGGTGGAGATGGTTATGGTGGCGGCGGTGCTGGTGGTGGATACAATGGCGGTGGTGCTGGAGGTTATAGTAGTAATGGCGGCGGTGGCGGTGGCGGTGGCTCTGTTAATAATGGAACAAACCAGAACAACACAGCTGGTTTAGGTACTAGTGCTGGGCTTGTTACAATTACCTTCGCTGGAAATAATGCTAAATCTGGATTAGTATCTATGAATACTTCCGCAACCCCATTTTATACTAACACGACTAATCCTTATAATTTAACATTAAATGAGGATGAATCACAAATAATTACTTGGTGGGTTAATGCAACAGGTACAATTAATACACCATACGAGTTTTTTGTTTATGCAAATCAAACTTCTAATATGAGTATTAGCAATATCACTTCGTATTGGAATGTTACCATTAAAGATACAACTCTTCCAAGTGTAAATATTGTTTATCCAACCAATATTACTTATGATGTTGTCGTCACTGAAATTAATTATTCCCATTCTGATATCAATATAGGGGATTGCTGGTACTCTGTTGATGATGGAGTAACTAATAGTTCTACAGTTTCTGCGGGAATTAATTTTACTGAATTAAGTAGTTCTGGAGGGAATAATACTTGGACTGTTTATTGTAATGATAGTTCTGGGAATATTGGATTTGATACAGTTAATTTTACTAGTTCTGTTCCAGTAATTTCCTTAAGTTTAATCACGCCTACTTCCAACATTAATGCAACTCAAAATGAGACTTTTTTAGTTTCAGCCACAGTTAGTTGTTCAATCAATGATTGTGGAGAAATAAATGTGACTTTAGATCCGGCTATAGGCACGGAATACAATTTTACCACTTGTAGTGCTAGTGGAGTAAATGGACCAACTCAAGAAAATTGCAATACTAATTATACTGGGACCAGTCTTACTGGGTTGGTAACAATAAACACTCAAGGGTATCAAGAATTTATTGTTCCAGTTACTGGGACTTATCTTATTGATGCATATGGTGCCAGTGGAGGAACTCAACCAGAGTACTCTGCTTCTGAAGGGTATGGTGCTTTAATTTCTGGAAATGTAAGTTTAGTTGCGGGAACAAAATTAATTGTTGTTGTTGGACAAAGAGGTGGAAATGGTTTGTCAGCAGATTATGAGGCAGGAGCTGGTGGTGGAACCTTTGTAGCTTATGGTGCAGATTATACTGTTGCAGAACCATTAATTGTAGCCGGAGGAAGTGGTGGAGCTGGCTCTGATGTTGCTCCAATAAATGCTTACACCTCTATTGATGGAATTGGTTCTGGATGTACTTTTGGAGGGGCATGTACTAGTCAAAATGACGGGGCAGGGTTCTATTTTAATAATAGTATTGTTGCCGGTGCAAAATCATTCAGAAGTGGAGCAATAGGAGGAACAACAGCTAGCGGAGCTAATTATGGTAATGGTGGATTTGGTGGTGGTGGTGGTGGAACTAATGAAGATGGTTCTGGAGGTGGAGGATATACTGGTGGATTCGGAAGTGATAATTCCGCTGTTATGACTAGGAGTGGGTCTTCATTTATTAACACAACTTTAGTAACGCTGGTATCAAATACAACTACTGGATATGATGGAGATGGTGCAGTTTCAATAACTATCTTGACTGGGGGAAAGGACGGAACCGTTTCAATGAATTCATCGGCAACTCCATTCTGGACTTCAACACAAAATCCTTACAACGTTTCATTAAACGCCGGAGAATCAGAAACAATTACTTGGTGGGTTAATTCTACTGGTAGTTTAGATTCAACTTATGAATTTTTTGTTTACGCTAATCGGACCTCTGACCAATCAATTGGTGATTCTACAATCCATTGGAATGTTACTATTGTAAATTTCTCAGTTAGTCCGATCAATATTGTTTATCCTACTAATGGAAATCATATCACCAATGTTAGTCAAATAAATTACACCTTTGATGCAGGTTATGGTTTAGATCAGTGTTGGGCTAGTACAGATAATGGGGTAACAAACACAACGAAAGTATCTGCAGGAATTAATTTTACTAGTTTGGCTAGTAATGCTGGAGCAAATACTTGGAGAGTTTATTGTAACGATACAAATAATTTAGAATATACTAAATCAGTGACTTTTCAAAAGATTCCTTTAATTGGATTATCGTTGGTGGCTCCGTCTGGAAATATTAACGCAACTCAAAATGAAACTTTTTATGTTTCAGCAACTGTAAGTTGTGACAATGTTGATTGTGGTGAAATAAATGTTAGTTTAGATCCTGCAAGTTCTACTGTTTATAATTTTACTACTTGTGGTACTTCTGGTGTTTCGGGACCTTCACAAGGAAGTTGTGATACTAATTATTCTGGAACTACTTTAGATGGATTAGTGACTGTTGGCGGAGGAATCCAAAATTGGACCGTTCCGACAACTGGAACTTATACGATTGAAGCAATTGGTGCTGGCGGAGGAAGTGCAACCAGTTATACTAGTTATCCAGGGCGAGGAGCATTAATGAATGGAACATTTTCCCTAATTGCAGGACAAGTAATTCAAATCTTGGTTGGGCAAAAAGGAGTTTCTGCTACTACTGAAGGTGGTGGCGGTGGCGGAACTTTTGTGGTTCTGGATACTGGTGACCCTCTAATTGTTGCTGGTGGTGGTGCAGGAACTTATGGTGGTGATAGTAATCGAGCAACTTATGCCGACGCAAATAATGAATCTTCAGGAAGAGCTGGAGAAGGTACGAGTACGGGAGGAACTAATGGTAATGGTGGTTCAGCTGGGGCTAGTGGAAATGGAGCCTCTGGTGGTGGTGGATTTACTGGAGATGGCGGTAATGGGTATTCTACTTCTGCACAAGGACTTTCATTTACAAACGGAGGAACTGGTGGTGCAGCTTGTTCTTCTGGAACCGCTGGTGCAGGAGGTTTTGGTGGTGGTGGTGGTTCTGAACATTGTTATTATGGTTCCGCAGCAGGTGGTGGAGGTTACTCTGGTGGTGGCGGTGGAGGAACATCTAGTGCATCAGGAGGAGGAGGTGGTTCACTTAATAATGGAACTGATCAGATTAACATTGCAGGAAATAATTCAGGAGACGGTTATGTTTCAATTACATTTACTGGTTCAGTAAAAGATGGCTTAGTTTCAATGAATTCCTCGGAGACTCCATTCTGGACTTCAACACAAAATCCTTACAACGTTTCATTAAATGCTGGAGAATCAGAAAATATTATTTGGACAGTCAATTCTACTGGTGGATTAGATTCTACTTATGAATTCTTTGTTTATGCTAATTGGACTGCTGATCAATCAATTAGTAATACTACTGCACATTGGAATGTAACAATTGTAAATTTTTCAGTTAGTCCAATAAATATTATTTATCCACTCAGTACTAATTATATCACTAATGTTAGTCAAATAAATTATACTTTACAAGGTGGCTATGGTTTAGATCAGTGTTGGGCTAGTACGGATGGTGGAACAACAAACACATCAAAAGTATCTGCAGGAATAAACTTCACAGATTTAGTTAGTAATGCTGGATCAAATACTTGGAATGTTTATTGTAATGGTACAAATAATTTAGAGTATAGTCGTTTTGTAACTTTTCAAAAAATTCCAATTATTGGCCTTACTTTAATCTCTCCAACTGAAGATATTAATGTAAGTCAAAATAATACATTTACTGTTTCTGCTAGCGTAAGTTGTGGGAATGTTGATTGTGGAGAAATAAATGTTAGTTTAGACCCTGTTGGAACTCCTCTTTCTTGTAAAGAGTTATTGTCACAAGGATTTACTACAAATGGCAATTATACTATTTATCCAGATGGTGTTAATGCGGTTGATGTCTATTGTGATATGACTCGTAATGGCGGTGGTTGGACATTGTTTGGTAATATGGATTATGGGAATTGTGCGGAGTCTTTAACTTTTGGAAATAATAACCTTACTAGTCCAACGTCAGGGCAATATTTAAGTAGGTCTTTAAGTGGCTTTAACCATTCTGAGATCATGGTAGTACTTAATGACACCGATGGTTATAAGTTTGATTATATCATGAACTTTTCAACCGTTAAGAATTTGTCACAAAGATTTGTTGATTTTGTTGCTAGTGGGGAAGGTGCTAACTGGACTGCTCGAGATAGCAGTAATAACAATTACACTGGAGTAGTTGATTCTTACAGATTTAGTGATGGGGCAGGTTTAACTGCTGCAGGTTGGTATTCTCGATCAACCTTTTCGGCAGATGATGGAACTTGGGGGGTGGCTAATGCTAGTTCATTGAATGGTAATCCTGGGCCATATTTAAGTGGGAGCACAGGAAGTTTTGGTTTTGAAAATGCTAATTCAGGTGATACAACTTGTAATGGATATTTTATTAATGGTGCAAAAACCTCATCTACAACCTGGCTTGCTAACGCTTATATTAGAGAAGATACTAGTTATGTTACGGCGGCCACAACAAAATCAGGGTTAATATCAATGAACTCATCAGCAACTCCATTCTGGACTTCAACACAAAACCCTTATAACGTTTCATTAAATGCCGGAGAGTCAGAAACTATTATTTGGACCGTTAATGCTACGGGTAGTTTGAATTCAACTCATGACTTTTTCATTTATGCTAATTGGACTTCCGATCAATCAATTAGTAACATTACTAATCATTGGAATGTTACCATACTTGAGAATGGGTCTTATACCGGAGTAGATTTAACTGCGCCAGAAATAACTTTTGTTTTAAGTAATAATTCTTACTCTTCAGATAGTGGATTAGATATTAATTATACTATTTCAGATTTTAATTTATCTTCCTGTTGGTATAGTAATGATACGATGAGTTTGAATATTAGTTTGGGTATTAATGGTAATTGTACTAACATTACGTCTGTAGTGTGGACAGAAGGACAACATAATTTGACAATTTGGGCTAATGATTCTTCAAATAATAATGGCAGTTCTTCACTTACATTTACAATTGATTTAACTAATCCTAATGGGACATTAATTTCTCCTGGAAACAATACTTATAACACTTCTACACCAGATCAGAACTTTACTGTTAATCTTACTGACAACCTTGGTGTTAAGAATGCGACTTTATATGTTTATAACTCTTCAGGCAGTTTAGTTAATGAGACAACAACAAGTTTTATAGAATCTGTTTTGTCTTCTAGTATTGGAACTGTTGTAAATTTAATAGACGGAGTTTATACTTGGTTCTACAGGTTATTTGATTGGGCCGGAAATAGTTTTACAACTTCAAATTATACAGTAACTGTTGACGCAACGACTCCACTATTAAGTATTGTTTTCCCTGAAAATAATACTTACACTTCTGATTCTACTTTAGATATTAATTATACTGTTTATGACTTTAATTTGTCTTCTTGTTGGTATAGTAATGATACAATGTCTCAGAATATTAGTCTGGGCGTTGATGGCAGTTGTAATAACATAACTTCTGTAACTTGGACAGAAGGTCAACATAATTTAACCATTTGGGCAAATGATAGTGGTGGTTATACAAATTCCTCAAGTATTACTTTCACAATTGATTTAATTGATCCTAATGCTACTTTAATCTCTCCAGAAAATAACACTTACAATACTCCTGCATCTCAAAATTTTACTATTAATTTAAGTGATAATGTAGGTATTAAAAATGCCACTGTACACATTTATAATTCTTCGAACGATTTAGCAAACCAATCTTCAACTAGTTTCTCTGAACATGTTTTATCATCTACTGTTGGGATTGTTGTAACTCTTGCAGATGGTAATTATACTTGGTATTATGATGTTTCTGACTGGGCTGGAAACAATTATCTGTCTATCAACAATACAGTAATTATTGACGCTACTAATCCTTTACTCAATATAACGTCATTTACAAATAATACCTATACTAACAACACAGGATTAGATGTAAATTATACTGTTTCTGACACTTATTTAGATTCTTGTTGGTACAGTAATGATACGATGAGTGTGAACACTACTCTAACTTGCGGAGAAAACATTACAACCATTACTTGGTCAGAAGGCCAACACAACATCACAATTTGGGCTAATGACAGTGCTGGAAATGTGAATTATGTGTTAAGAAGGTTTACAATTGATTTAACTAATCCCAACGGAACATTAATTTCTCCTGGAAACAACACTTATAATTCTACACCAGATCAAAACTTTACTGTTAACCTAACTGATAACCTTGGTGTTAAAAATGCGACTTTATATGTTTATAACTCTTCAGGCAGTTTAGTTAATGAGACAACAACAAGTTTTATAGAATCTGTTTTATCATCTAGTATTGGAACTGTTGTTAATTTAATAGATGGAGTTTATACTTGGTTCTATGGATTATTTGATTGGGCTGGAAATAGTTTTACAACTTCAAATAATACAATTACAATTGATGCAACAAAACCAGCTATAAATATAACTTTCCCTTTGAATAACACTTATACAGATAATACTGGACTAGATGTAAATTATACTGTTTCTGATACAAATTTAGATTCTTGTTGGTATTCAAATGATTCTATGACAGTTAACACCACACTTGCAAGTTGTGCTAATATTACAGGTGTAACTTGGTCAGAAGGTAATCATAATGTAACTATTTGGGCAAATGATAGTGCTAGAAACGAAAACTCTAGTTTAGTTATGTTTACAGTAGATACAATTTATCCAACAATAAATATTACTTCTCCAACAAATAGTACTTCTTCATCAGATTCTGGAATTGACATTAATTATACTGTTTCTGATGCAAATATAGATTCTTGTTGGTACAGTAATGATACCATGAGTGTGAATACAACTTTAGCTAGTTGTGCAAATATTACTAGTGTGACTTGGTCTGAAGGTAATCATAACGTAACTATTTGGGTTAATGATTCGGTTGGTTATGAGAATAGTTCTAGTGTGACTTTTACCATTGATTCAATTAGTCCTAGTATTTCTATTGTTACTCCTGCAAATAATACTTATACTAACAATACAGGATTAAATGTAAACTATACTGTTTCTGATATAAATTTAGATTCTTGTTGGTATAGTAATGATACCATGACAGTTAATACTACACTTGCAAGTTGTGTTAACATTACTAGTGTGAGTTGGACTGAAGGTCAGCATAATGTAACCATTTGGGCAAATGATAGTTATGGTAATTTAGGCAGTTCTTTACTAACTTTTACAGTTGATACTATAGTTCCCCTGCCTAGTTTTGTTTCTCCGACTTCTGATACTGGGACAACAACTAGTAATACTTCTGTTGAAATTAATGTCTCAATTACAGAAGCAAATTTAGATTCTTTAGTTTACAATTGGAATGGAACTAATTATACAATGTACAATGATTCATTAATCTTGATGTATAACTTTGATAATGTTTCTGCTTTAGGAGAAAATAGTACTTATGTTGTTGATGTAAGTGGTAATGGAAATGATGGTACTGCTTCAAATGGTGCAACCCATAATATTTCAGGTAAGTTTGGAGGTGCATTCTCTTTTGCAGGTGACAATGATTTCTTAAATATTCCAAATATTACCTTGGGGGGAGAATTTGCAATTTCCTTTTGGTGGAATATTAATCATGATAGTAGTTATAGGTTTATGCTTGGAGAAGAAGTAGGTGGTGGATCTGTTAAATTAGGACATAATAATGATGGGACCAATTTCTTTATCCGGGTTTTAAATGGGGGTTCAGCTGATACTTCAATTACTCTACCTTCAGCCAATACATGGCATTACCTTACACTGGTACGGGATTCTTCAAATAAGGTTGATTTATATGTTGACGCTGGAACTCCAAACAGATTGTTTTCTGATGCGGCACAAAGTGGCAATTCCTTATGGTCTATAATAGGAAGTTCTGATGGTGCTTCACAATTTATAGATGGTACTCTTGACGAATTAAGAATCTGGAACAGAACTTTATCGGCAACAGAGATATATCAAGAATACGTTTCAAACCTAAACAAATTTAATCAAACTCAATGGTATTTTCATGTTAACCAGAGTAAGAACTCAACAAATGTATTAAATGACAGCACTTATACTTATCAAACATTTGTAATGGATAAAGCTGGACAACAAAACCAAACAGAACAAAGAACAATTGTTATTTCTCAGGCCATTGGGCCAACGCTTACAATCAACTCTCCAACAACAAATTCCTTTACTACAAACACTGGACTTGATGTTAATTACACCGCTACTAGTGCAACTTTAGATTCTTGTTGGTACAATGACAATGGCGGAGCGAATAGCACTTTAGCGGGTTGCGCAAACATTACCAGTGTTACTTGGTCAGAAGGTGTTCATATTGTAAATGTTTATGCTAACGACAGTAATGGAGAAAGTACCGCTGCAGTAACCTTTACCGTTGATACTATTAACCCATCACTTTCTATTAATTATCCTACCAGTGGGTTGAATAGTACAGACAATACTTTAGATGTTAATTATACTACTAGTGATACCAACTTAGATTCTTGTTGGTATAGTAATGATACAATGAGTGTGAATACAACTTTAGCTAGTTGTGCTAACATCACTTCTATTATTTGGTCAGAAGGAAATCACAATGTTACAATTTGGGTTAATGATAGTGTAAATAATATTGTTAATGGTGCAGTTAGTTTTAATATTGATACTGTTAATCCTGCATTGAGCATAGTTTCTCCAAGTAATAACACTAATACCACCAATAATGGTTTAGATGTTAATTATACTGTTAATGATAATAACTTAGGATCTTGTTGGTATAATGATAATGCCGGAAGTAATACAACTCTTTCAGGATGTAGTAACATAACTTCTGTAACTTGGGGAGAAGGAGAACATATAGTTATTGTTTATGCTAACGACACCTTTGGTAATAGCAATAGTAGTAGTGTTTCTTTTATTGTTGATTCAACTAGTCCTTCATTAAGTATAATCTCTCCAAGTAATAATACTAATACAACTAACAATACGCTTGATGTTAATTATGTTGTAAGTGATAATAATTTGGGCAGTTGTTGGTATCGTGATAATGAGGGAAGTAATACAACCCTTGCAAGTTGTGTAAACATAACTGCTGTAACTTGGAGTGAAGGAAGTCATACTGTAATTGTTTATGTTAACGACACCTTTGGAAATAGTAATACTAGTTCAGTGAGCTTTAATGTTGATTCAGTCACTCCTAGTATTGCAATTGTTTCTCCAACAAACAACAGTTATAGTGGTGAGAATACTTTAAATGTTACTTATGTTGTTAGTGATAATAATTTAGATAGTTGTTGGTATAATGACAATGGTGGTGCAAATAGTACTTTAGCGGGATGTAGTAATATAACTTCCGTAACTTGGGGAGAAGGAAGTCATACAGTTATTGTTTATGCTAACGATACTTTTGGAAACATGAACACGACCAGTGTTACTTTTACAATTAACTCTTTCCTGCCAATCATTTCATTTATCTCACCAACTAGTGGGTTAATTAGTAATAACAATAGCTTAGATATACTTTACAGTGTTTCTGGATCTGATATTGATTCTTGTTGGTATAGTAATGATACCATGACTGTGAACACCACTCTTGCTAGTTGCTCTAATATTACTTCTGTTACATGGAGTGAAGGTCAACATAACGTTACGGTGTGGGCAAATAATTCTGGTGGTTTTGTTGGTAGTAGTTCGCTAAGTTTTGAAATCGATTTGACTAATCCTTCATTAACTATAAATTCTCCAAACAACAATACTAACACAACTAATAATGGTTTAGATATAAATTACTCTGTTGTTGATACAAACTTAGATTCTTGTTGGTATAATAATGATTCAATGATAACCAATACTACCTTATCTGGCTGTGCTAATATTACCTCTGTAACTTGGGGGGAAGGAAGTCATTCTGTGATTATTTACGCTAATGATAGTGCTGGAAATAATAACCAAACTTCAGTAAACTTTAATGTGGATTCAGTTAGTCCAATCGTTAATATCACTTCTTCTAATAACACTGTTACTTCTAATACTGGTTTGAACATAACCTATCTCGCTTCAGATCTTAACTTAGATTCTTGTTGGTACAGTAATGATACAATGGGTGTGAATACTACTTTAGCTAGTTGTATAAATATTACTTCTGTTACTTGGTCAGAAGGAAATCACAATGTTACGATTTGGGCCAATGACACATATGGGAATATTGGAAATGGCGCTGTAACTTTTACAATTGATCAAACTGATCCTTTAATAACAATCACTTCTCCAGACAATAATACAAATACCACAGACGAAAACTTAGATATAACCTATAACGCTACTGACACAAATTTAGATTCTTGTTGGTACAGTAATGATTCGATGAGTGTAAACACCACATTAACAAACTGTATGAACATTACTTCTGTAGTTTGGAGTGTTGGCAATCATAACGTAACGGTTTATGTTAATGATAGTGCTGGAAATGAAAATAGTTCAGCAGTCACTTTTACCATTCTTCCAGATTTAGACAATGATGGGGTAACAGATTCGGTTGATCCATTATGGTACAATGAGTCAAACGTTACTAAGTCTGGAATAACTAATCTAAATATTACTGTTGGTGGGAATAAAACGAATGGTACTTTTAGTGGTAAACAAGAAATTAAGTTTTACGACCAAACAAACTTAATGATTAACTTCAGTCACAATTTTTCACAATCAAACTTAGACTTAAGTAAAGTTAGAATAACTAAAGATACTAATTCCATAATTGTTAATTTATCTGGACAATTACAAGAGAACAAAACCATTTACTTAGAAAACAATGAATTTATCTCTTTATGTGTTAAGGATGCAGAAATAAGTTCAATTGATGAAATGAGTTCTTCTTGTGATGGGGATAATGAAACAGATTTAACTGGATGTTTAACTGCTAACATCACTTTAGGATTTGATAATACTACAAACACAACTAATTTAATTGGTTGCAGTTATGATGATAATCTCTTTACAATTACTAACTTACAATATTCTGCTGTTCGAGGAACAACTGCTTCTGTTGTAGAAACTCCGGCAAGTACCGGTGGCTCTGGCGGGTCTGGTGGTTCTGGTGGGGGGGGTATGCTTATTGAACCAGAAATTCTTGAAGAGGAAGAGTATGAATGTTATACTGCTGATGATTGTAGTGGGGATAAGGCTTGTTTCTATCACCAGTGTGTAAAGTTATTTGATGTTAAGATTATTGATGTAGATTCTCCAATCGGATCGGACGGATATATGGGCTTTACATATTTTATTAAAGGGATGGCTGATTTCAATAATGATGTTGTTATTGATTTCTGGTTAGAAAAAGATGGCGAAGAACTAAGTGTTGGAAGAGACACTATTTATTTAGGAAGTTTTGAAGAAAAAACTGAAAGCACCCAAATATTTGTTCCAATGGAATTAGTTAGTGGTAATTATCAATTTTATGTGCAGGTAAGTTATGAGAATTATGCTGCTACTGCCAGTAGAACTGTTTATGTTGAAGAAAAAGAAGGAGTTAGAGAAGTAAGTTTAAGTCAGTTTGCTGTTGTGGGGCAAGCTTTCTTAACAGGATTAACTGAACTTGGTTCTAATAGTTTTGTACTTTTGGTATTAGTATTTGTGTTTGTGTTGTTAATTATCCTTTTGATATTTTTCCGCAAATATGGGGATATAAAAGATAAATTAACGGAAGCTAGAAAGAAACTTACAGAACGAAGAAAAGTTTCTAAAGAAAAAGTAACTCGTTTTAAAGAAAGGAAAATAGTTTCCAAAGAAAAGTTTAATCCTTTTAAAGAAGAAAAGAGGAAACCTTTGTTTCCAAAGTATTTCTGGGCTCATTTATTTTCTGGTATTAAAGAAGGCAGTAGTAATTTAAGACATTATCTTTTCAAATCTTTAAGAAAAGTAGCAAAATTATTTTTAGGTTTAATTGTTGGTATTAAAGAAGGAATTGGCAATTTTGTATCTGGTATTTTCAGGGTTTTAAGAAAAGTTGGAAAATTCTTCTTTGGGTTAATTGTTGGTATTAAAGAAGGAATTGGCAATTTTGTATCTGGTATTTTCAGGGTTTTAAGAAAAGTTGGAAAATTCTTCTTTGGGTTAATTGTTGGTATCGAAGAAGGAATTGGCAATGTTGTATCTGGTATTTTCAGGGTTTTAAGAAAGACAGGAAGATTCTTCTTTGGTTTAATTGTTAGTGTTAAAGAAGGAATCAGCAATGTTAAGCATTATCTCTTCAAAGGTTTAAGAAAGATAGGAAGATTTTTCTTAAGTTTAATTATTGGTATTGAAGAAGGAATTGGCAACATAATACATAAACTGTCTAATCTCTTAAGAAGAAAAGAAAAGAAGAGAAAAGAAAAGCATCTATTTGTAAAATCAGTTTTAACAAAAACTCTTTCAGAAGTTGGAGAAGAAGTTTACAAAATCAAACCTTTATTGTCTAAATCATTAAAGAATAAAGAAATTAAAGAAAAAAGAAAATCATTAGTGCCAAAAGATTTGTTTGCTAGTGTTTTGTTAGGTATTGCGGAAGAAATTCATAAAATAAAATCATTGTTTTTAAGAGTTTTAAAAAGAAAAAGAGCTGAAGAAAAAACAAAACCTTCATTATTTAGAGAAACTTCTGTTCCCTTGCCTCCAAAGATTGAGGAAGAAGTCCTCCCAGTTAAACCAACGTTTTTAGAAAAAACTTTTAGAAAACCAGTTAAGGGTGCAAGATTCTCTTTTGATCCAATAATTGAAGTTGAAGAAAAAATTGCAGAATTACAATCTGAACTTCCTCCTAAAAAAGAACAAATAATTACTCCTACCATTTCAGCTAAAGATGTTGAAAGAGTTCGTCAAAGATTATTAATAACCAAGAAATTGCTTTTAGAACGAAAAATCGCTTTAATTAAGAAACAACGGTTGAAGGGGGAATTCTCAGTTCTTCCTTTGGAAAGTGTTGAAGAAAAGTTGGACAAAGTAAAAAGTATTTTGCCTACAAGAAGTCCCTTGGCTTTTGAAGATAATAAGTCTAGACTTCCTCCCCTACCAAGACGTAATGTCATCAAGTCTGTTCCACTTAGAAAGAAAAGTCTCTGGGGAAAGAGAATTATGCATAAAAAAGATATTCTTGATGTTAAAACTCTTCCTTCTCGAGATTTATCTAAAGTTAAGGTTCAAGTAAAAATAAACAAACCCTTGCGCGAAAACTTAGATCTTGAATTCAAGAAAGTTGTTGTTCAAAGAAGATTGAAAAGCTTAGTTAATGATTTGAAGGCAAAAAAACAAAAGGAACTTGAGAGGATTGCTGCAGAAAAGTATAAATTTGGGGATAGGAGAAATCGTCGAAAAGCGCGGTGATAGATAATTGATAAATTTTATTACTTATATTTCATTACTTATATTTCATTCATTCAACCCTGTCTTATAAATTGCTTTAGAAATATCTTCCATCAACTATACATCTTTACATCCTTTGAATAAAAGCTCTCCATGAGAATGAACAATCACTTCTCCATAACCTTTACAAAAGGTTATTGTCAAAATCTTTAGATTTTGTAATGCCAAAAAAGTCGTTGCTTTTTTGAGCATCATCCAAAGATGTGCGACTTGCGTTCGTTTTACTCACTTAGTCCCACTTTGTAAATCTCTTTAGAAATATTTTCCATTAATTCTACATCTTTACATCCTTTGAATAAAAGCTCACCATGAGAATGAACAATCACTTCTCCTGCTTTTGTTTTAACTACCAAAAGAATTGGTGTTTCCATTAAGACTTCAAACTTTTCTTTAATATTCTTAAGGTCTAATTTACCTTTTTGTTGCAATTTAGCAGAATAAGCTGCTTTAGTTTTACATTTTGCTAAGGAAAACTTGATAGTCATATATTTGAAATTGTTTGGGTTTTTATAAATTTACTCCTATTAAAAACGAATGATTTATATACTAAAATTATTTAGTTAATCTATATATTTATGAGGTGATATTTTAATGGCAAAAAAAAGAGGCGGGACGAAGGCTTTAACGCTTGGCAAGGTGGAACTACATCGCGTGGCACATTATACTTTCTTTGTTGGATTACTACTTGCAATTGTTACTGGTATTTTTAGTAGGGTAATTCCAATAAGTTTTACATTTAATTTTTTAATACTTTTGGGACTAATTGTTGGGCTATTTAATCTAACTGCAAAAGAAACAGCTCCTTTCTTACTTGCTGCGATTGCATTGATGTTAGCGGGGATTGTTAACTTGGGCTTGTTTGATTTATTTGGGTTGTGGTCACAATTGGGATCTATTTTAAGATCAATATTAAGCAACATCGTGGTTTTTGTTGTTCCTGGAGCAATCATTGTTGGTATGAAAGCAATTTGGAAACTGGCATCAGACTGAGGCCAGTCCTGAATGTTAATGAGGATACTTGCCTCTGACTAAGAGGTTTCCTTTATTTTTCTTTTTGATTTTCTTTAAGTCACAAGTTTTATAAACCATTAATTTTCTATTCTTAATTAGTTGATAATTAATAGGGTGGGAAAAAATTACTAATCAAAAATTTGAATGTCCTGGATGTAAAAGAAGTTTTATTGCACCTTTATTTGGTGGGTTGTTAAAAATAAGTTGTCCTTTTTGTAAGAATAGGATTAAGATATAATTTTACTTACTTTCTTGTTCGAAGTTTAATTATTCTTAGTATATCTTTAAATACTATTTCTATTTAGTTTGTTCTTATGAATGAGATTTTGATGTTAATTATTCTTACTTTGATGCCTTTCCTAGAACTTCGTGCATCTATTCCTTATGGGATTTTTAGTACTAACTTACATTGGGGCTGGGTGTTTATGGTTTGTGTTCTAGTTAATATTATTCTTGCTCCAATAGTTTATTACATATTCTTGGAAATAATTCAACTATTTAGAAAAATTAAAGTAATTGATTATTGTTATAATAAAACTGTGGTGCGTACTCAACGGAGAGTTCATAAGTATGTTGAGAAGTATGGTGTTTTTGGGTTGGCTATATTTATTGGTATTCCTTTACCTGGCTCTGGTGTTTATTCTGGCGCATTAGCTGCAGATTTACTTGGATTTGAATTTAAAGATTTTTTTAAAGCAGCTATAATCGGCGTGGTTGTTGCTGGGTTAATTGTGTTGTTGGTTTCTTTATTGGGTAATGGTGCTTGGGATATTTTTGTTAAGAAGATTTAATCTACTCTTGCGTAATCTACTCTGGCGGTGGGTAAGTTAGGATTAAATGTTAATATTTCGTGTGCAATATAGTGTTCTATTGCTTTATTAAATCCTTCCAGTAAAGTAAAATGGGGTCCTCCTGTAAGACTATTCTTCTCTTTTGGTTTTATATCAAGGCAATAGTACCTACCCAAAATTTCTTGGGCCTTGCTTGGATCTGTTGAAGCAATCCATTCTGCTGTCCAGTTACATCCTTCTATGTGGTCTGCTAAACTTACTTGGCCTTCATAAGTTCCGACTCTTTGGTCTGCCGATCTAATTCTCATGCCTTCAATTGAACAAAGTCCATCTGAAACACACCGATCTGTTCTGTATAATTCTGGTTCTACCATTCTAGAAAACAAAGTGGGGTGAGTGTTATAAAAATCTTGTGAATTTAATTCACCATCTTTTCAAGATCTTGGCGATAAGTTTCTCTGGCTTTTTGGACTAAATGTGTTCCTGATTTGATTGCTCCTCTAACGATTTCATAACCTGCACTTAACGCATTGGTTACAATATATGCAGTTAAGAATGTTCCTATCTGTTCTCTATCGGCAATTCTTTCTGTTATCTCTGGAACTAAAAACAAATAAGGAATTGCAATTGCTGTTGATCTACCTATGCCAATTTCCGTAATACTACTACATATTGTTTGTATTGCTTGTTCTTCCTGTCCCTTTTGATTATACTCTGCAATCTTTTCTGTTCTATCTTTAATTACTTTTGGTGTTCGTCTTAAATATGTTGGTAACACTACATATCCAAAAAGTCCGGATGTGGCGTTTCCTATTCCTTCTATTATCCCTACTCCTGCAGCAATAACCTTATTTCCTCTAGTGGTCATTTTTATTTAGAAAATAATGCCTTATTTAATTGTTTCTATTGTTACGTAGTGGCAAACTGGGTTTTGTATTAACTTAGCTTACCATCAATCTCTTTGGCGACGTTTTTTAATTGAGAAAAAACTCCTTCCATATCTCTTTGTAAATCATTGATCATATCTTGTAAATTGCTTTCTCTTAGTAAATAACCATTTCTTTCTTTAACAACGATTCCCGATTCCATTAACTTGTTTAGGTGGTGTACTACTGTTCCTCTGCTTAATCTTAATCGTTCTGCAACATCATCAGAAGTAATTGGGGTGTTTTGCTTTGCCCTTTTAACTAATGTTATAAAGACGCGAAAACAACTACTATCTTTGTCTCTAAGGTTGAATAATCCTAAAGAATTTCCAATCCATTGTAATTCTTGATTTACGTTTCCACTTAATTCTTTACGTATCCTTACAACTGTAACTCTATGAGCCATTTTTGTAGTAAGTATTTTGGAGTTTTTAAACATTTGGGGAAAGATTTATATACTAAGTGCGTTTTAACTAGTCTATGTTGACTTAAAGTCAACCAAAGAGATAAGGTTTAAGAAAAAATGAGAGAAAAAAAACAAACAAAAGAAAACAAACAAGAAGAACCTAAAGAAGAACAACCAGTTCAACAAGACCTTCTTGCTGAAATGAAAGATCTTTTGCAGAGGACACAAGCTAATTTTGAGAATTATCGTAAACAAACTGAAAAGAGAGTTGAAGATATTCGCTTAATGGCTTCTAAAGATATAATTTTACAATTCCTTCCGGTAATTGATAATTTTGAGTTAGCATTAAAGTCTGCAGATACTAATCCTAACAAAGATGACTTCCTTAGTGGTATTGAGTTAATTTACTCACAACTATTCTCTATTTTAGAAGATAGGGGAGTTAGTATCATCAAGAAAAAACAGTTTGATCCTTTTTACCATGAAGCTTTAATGAAAGTTGATTCAAAACTTCCTGAGAATACAATTGTGGAAGAATTACAAAAAGGATTTATCCTGAATGATAGGGTGATTAGGCATGCTAAAGTGAAGATCTCTTCTGGTTTATGTAAAGAGGCTAGGGAATGTAAAGAAAACAAAGAGTGTAAAAATAATAATAATGAGGAAAAATAAAATGGCAAATGGAAATGTAACTGGAGCAACAATTGGAATTGATTTAGGAACTACTTTCTCTGCAATGGCAGTACTTGAAGGTGGAAAACCCACTATTATTACTAATAGTGAGGGAACAAGAACTACTCCTAGTGTAGTACATATTAGAGATGAAGAAATTATCGTTGGGCAAATTGCTAGAAACCAAGCAATTGTAGATCCTTTACACACTATTAGATCTGTAAAAAGAAAAATGGGTAGTAATGAGAAAATTGAAGTGGGAGATAAATCATACACTCCTGAAGAAATTTCTGCAATGATTTTACAGAAAATGAAAAAGGATGCTGAAGCTTATTTAGGTCAGCCTGTTCTTAATGCAGTAATTACTGTTCCTGCTTACTTTAACGATTCACAAAGACAAGCAACAAAAAATGCTGGTGAAATTGCTGGATTAAATGTTCTTAGAATTATTAACGAACCAACATCAGCTAGCTTAGCTTATGGATTGGATAAGCAAGATAAAACTCACACAGTTTTAGTATTTGACTTTGGTGGTGGAACTTTTGACGTTTCTATCTTAGAATTAGGAGATGGTGTATTTGAAGTTAAATCTACTAACGGGGATAACATGCTTGGTGGAGATGATATTGATGACTTGATTATAAACTATTTAGCAGACATTTTCAAAAAGTCTACTGGAATTAATTTACATAACGATCCAGTTGCAGTTCAGAGATTAAAAGAAGCAGCTGAAAAAGCAAAAATTGAATTGTCCAGTAAGGCGAAGGTTGAAATTAGTATTCCTTTTATTACTGCAGATCAGAATGGTCCTAAGCACATTAAGGAAGAATTAACCAAAGCTAAATTTGAAGAACTGATTGCAGATATTGTTAAACGTTTAGAAATCCCAACTAAGAATGCTTTGAAAGACGCTGATATGGACGTTAGCAAAATTGACAAAATACTTTTCGTTGGCGGGTCTACAAGAATTCCTGTTGTACAAGAAATGGTTAAGAAATTAACTGGGAAAGACGGAGATAAATCCGTTAATCCTGACGAAGCTGTTGCTCTTGGAGCAGCAATTCAAGCTGGAGTTTTAGCTGGAGATGTTAAGGATGTATTATTACTCGATGTCACACCTCTAAGCCTTGGAATTGAGACTCTGGGCGGCGTACTTACGCAATTAATTGAGAGGAATACAACTATTCCTACCAAGAAGTCCCAGATCTTTTCCACTGCTGCAGATAATCAAACTGCTGTTACTATTAGAGTAGCACAGGGAGAAAGGCCAATGTTTAATGACAATAAAACATTAGGTCAATTCGATCTTGTTGGAATTCCTCCTGCACCTCGTGGAGTTCCTCAAGTTGAAGTTACTTTTGACATTGATGCAAACGGAATCTTAAGCGTTTCAGCAAAAGATCTTGGAACTGGTACTGAACAGCAAATTAAGATT